>Ga0105356_10004742_pt1 | contig 13080 bp, 13 predicted proteins | sample GOMGulsemesocosm_3_FD_83502 | JGI IMG/M metagenome (GOLD analysis project Ga0105356, IMG submission 83502) | Methane-oxidizing microbial communities from mesocosms in the Gulf of Mexico - GOM9D Gulf of Mexico | ecosystem: Environmental > Aquatic > Marine > Cold seeps | place: Gulf of Mexico...
ACAGCACCAGTATCACCTTGTAATCCTTGTGTACCAGTTGCTCCGGTATCTCCTTTTATTCCGGTATCACCTTGTATTCCTTGTGTACCAACAGCACCAGTATCACCTTGAATTCCTTGCGGACCAGTTGCTCCAGTTTCACCTTGTATTCCTTGTGGACCAGTTGCTCCTGTATCTCCTTTTATTCCTGAATCACCTTGTAATCCTTGCAGACCAGTTGCTCCAGTGTCACCTTGTATTCCTTGTGGACCAATAGCACCAGTATCACCTTTTATTCCAGTATCACCTTGTAATCCTTGAGGACCAGTTGCTCCGGTATCTCCTTTTACTCCTGTATCACCTTGAATTCCTTGAGGACCAGTTGCTCCAGTATCTCCTTTTACTCCTGTATCACCTTGTAATCCTTGTAGACCAGTTGCTCCAGTATCACCTTTAGCTCCGTCGTTACCATCAATACCATTAGAACCAGTTGCTCCTGTATCTCCTTTTATTCCAGTATCTCCTTGTATTCCTTGCGGACCAGTTGCTCCAGTATCACCTTGTATTCCTTGAGGACCAGTTGCTCCAGTGTCACCTTGTATTCCTTGCGGACCAGTTGCTCCAGTATCACCTTGTATTCCTTGCGGACCAGTTGCTCCGGTATCTCCTTTTATTCCAGTATCACCTTGTATTCCTTGAGGACCAGTTGCTCCAGTATCACCTTGTATTCCTTGCGGACCAGCTGCTCCAGTATCACCTTTAGCTCCGTCATTACCATCCGAACCGCTGCTACCAGCAGGACCTTGAATTCCTTGCGGACCAGTTGCTCCGGTTGGACCAGTCTGACCTGATATGTCAATTATAGTAGAAACTCCTTCTTCATTGATATAGGTATAAGTACCATTACCATTATTTACAAATGTTGTTACAGTTTCTAGAGTTGACTCATTAGAACACAGACTTGTCCATGAGTTGTTATTGTATTGAAAAATGCAATTTTCGTCCGTATTATAGACTAACGCTCCATTTAATGGGGTTAAAATCTGCATTTGAGAATTAGAAATTCTGGTAAGTACCAAGACTTTATTCGAACTCTCTAATTCTAAAATCGAATTAGAATCGATTATATTTAGGTTATCTCCAATTTTTACTTGGGCAAAAATATTTAAGGACATAAAGAGTCCTAAGCAGATAAATAGGTTTTTCATGGGGCATTTTTATTATGATGCAATGATAGGATATTTTTCTGACAATATTTAATAAAAATTCAAAAATTATCTGTAAAATACAATTTTTTGCCGATGAAATGCTTTTTTCTGTACGAATACGGGCTTGTGTAAGTCTAAAAAATCAGATTAAAATGATAGCTTAATATTATTTTAACCGATTTAGATTTGAGTTAGTTCCTAACTCGTAAGGCTCCTTGTTGAATTCAAATACTCTAGCTGAAAATAACCCTTTTAGTATTATGTTTGCTCCTGAAACATGTAAATAACTTCCCTCTCTTAATCCCACAACAGGTTGAGTATTAAATTTATGAAACTCCTGAATTCTCGTTTCTCTTGTTTCTCCCATATGTTTACTCAATGGGTCTGGATCCAGATAATGAGGATTGATGTTAAATGGAACAAACGACAAAGTTTTAAAGCTAGGAGGATAAACAATTGGCATGTCATTGGTAGTGTTTATGGTTAATCCGCAAATATTGCTTCCAGCACTTGTGCCTAGGTAAGGTGTTCCTAATTGGATTACATCCTGAAGCGTTGAAATGAGATTGTTTTTATACAATTGATTCACCAAAACAAACGTATTTCCTCCACCAACAAAAATTCCTTTAGCTTTTTGTATGACCTCAACAGGGTTGTCAAATTCATGAATGCCTATAATAGTTTTATTGATTTTTTCAAAAGCACTTTTTGCTTTATTTGTATACTCATCATGGGTAATGCCTCCAGGTCTAGCGTAAGGAATGAATATAATTTCTTCAGTCTGTGAAAAAAACACCTTTAATTCATCTATTATATATTCTAAAAACCCACTGCCGTGAACCGTTGATGTACTAGCTATTATTATGTTTTGCATATGTTCAATATAATTGTTGTAAATTTAAGTAATTGTATGATTTAACAAAAATTTAAAAACTGTTGACATTTTATTAAGATAAGGAATGCCTTTCTTTAAGCTATGAAAAGAGCCATGATTATCAAACATAAATAATTTAGAGAAAAGGTAAAATGATGAATTACACCTAACCATTAAAGAAATATCTATATATAGATGAAAACTAAACATTTTATAGTGCTCCTATTAAGCTTGACAAGTGCAATCTCATTTTCTCAAAATTTTGAGCATGTAGAGATTTCAGGAAGGGTTGTTGTCGATCGTAATGATTTGGAAGGGATAACCGTTTATAATACATCTTCAAATCTAGGTACAGTTACAGATAAAGAAGGTGTTTTTACCCTTAAAGTCTCTTTAAATGATCTGGTTCAATTTGCAGCACTTCAGTTTCAGAATTTTGAAATTGTAATAACTCAAGAAATTTTGGATTCTAAAGTTCTGACAGTTTTCTTAGTTGAACAAGTGAACAAACTTGATGAGGTAATTATTTTACCACATGATTTATTAGGGAATCTAGTATTAGACACTAAAAGTATTGAACTTATTAATCCAAATCTAGATGCCTTATATTTTGGGTTGGCTAATCTTGATAAAATAGAGTTTGCTAATCAACATTTGGATATTGTTGAAAATATTGCGTTTCAAACTAATGTTATTAAATATCAAACTGATTTTGTTAAAATTATTGGAGCGATTTTTAAACCATTTGCAAAACCAAAATCATCAAAAGTCAGGAATCAACTTCGAGAAAAACAAACTATATTAGACCTGTATTCTTTAGCCTACTTGAAGGAAATATTGAGTCTCCCTGAAAATGATCTTGTTGAGTTTATCTATTTTGTAGAAGAAGATGATTTCGATTTTAGCTTGTTAAATCCAAAAAGAGAGTTTGATTTTTTAGAATTATTGAAGTCTCAAGAACAAAAATTTGCCCTAATAAAGTATGGTGAAAAATAATTTGTTATTTCTATTTGCAGCCTTACTTATGTTTGTTAGTGTGCAGTCTCAATCTGTTGAAATTTCAGGTATTGTAACGGCAGGTGGTGATGTTGAAAATATTCATGTCATAAATAAAACTTCCAATAAGTTTACGACTACAAATCAGCTAGGTGGTTTTAAAATTCAAGCAAAAGTTTTAGATACCATTGTGTTTTCTTCTGTACAATATAAGCTTAAAGCTATTGTAGTTAGTTTTACAAACATTGAGGAACATAGGTTAACAGTGAAACTCATTGAAAATGTAAATGTGCTTGATCAGGTCGTTATTGGAAAAGTACTTACAGGGCAATTAGATTCAGACATAAATAATTCGGACGCTGTAGCTCCTATTAATTTTTACGATGTCGGGATTCCAGGGTTTAAAGGAAAGCCGAAAACACAAAATGAACGACGTTTATATGAAGCGGATCACGGAAAATATGTTTCTATTGGATTAGGTGTTGGTCTTAATTTGAATAAAATTTTAAATAAAATATCTGGACGAACAAAAAAGTTAAAAGAACGTGTTAAGTTAGAATCTAATGACGTTTTGATAAATAAAATAAAAGCTGATTTATCAGAGAACTTTTTTATCACCTATCCTTTAGAAGAATCCTTACACACTGATTTTTTTTATTTCTGTTCAGATGATGAACATTTTGTGAAACGCTGCAAGGGTAAAAGTGATATTGAGATTTTTGAATTCCTTGCCGAAATGATGGCTGAATATAAAAGGAATCTGGAAGGAATTAAGGATTAAATTATTTTTGGAATGTTTTTTGACGATAAACTTTCAAATTAATTACATTTACCAAAATCAGAAATAACATTAGATTATTGACTAATTACTATGAAATCAATTAAATTACTTTTCGTCATAATTATACTTCCACTTGTAGCATTTACAACGGTACATGAATTTTATGTAAGCGTAACGCAAATTGACTATATTAAGGAAAAACAATCCATTCAAATAACAACAAGAGTATTTATTGATGATATGGAAGATTTATTACGTAAACGTTATGATGAGACCATTACATTAAATGTTTCAAAAGAGGAACAGGAAATAGATGCCTATATTTATAAATATCTCAAGAGTAAAATACAAATTGATGTAAATGGAGATTTTAAAAATTTCTCATTTATTGGAAAGGAATACGAAGACGATATCGTTTATTGTTATCTTGAAATTTCTGATATAGAATCTATAAATTCCTTTAAAGTAACCAATCAGTTATTGTTCGATGTATTTAGTGAACAGCAAAATATTGTAAAGACAAATATCAATTCCAAAAAGAAAAGCTTTATGCTTATTCCAAATAACGATACAGGAGTGTTAAATTTTAATTAAAAGTGTTAATAGCTTCTTAAATTTTGTTAATTTCATCGCTTAAATTTTGTAACTAAAAAACCATGGTGAAACCACTATACTCATTAGGGTAAGGAGGTGTCATCAAATCAATTAAAAAACAAAGATTTTAACAGATGAAAAAACTAAAGTACTTTTTCCTTTCGGCATTGTTTGTGTCGATGGGTGCTTTTGCACAAGAGCAAGAACAACCAGAACGAAAACCAGGGCATAAAAACATCAATAAGTTTAAAGAATTATATGATGAATTTGCTACTCCTAATATGTTTAGAACAGGTTCTGGAGCTCCAGGTCCAGCGTATTATCAGCAACAAGCAGATTATAAAATGGATTTAGAGCTTGATGATGCTAAGGCAATATTATCAGGGTTTGAAACAATTACTTACACAAATAATTCGCCAGATGAGTTAAAATATTTATGGGTTCAATTGGATCAAAATATGAGGGCTCAAGATTCAAAAACACCTTTAATTGAAAGTGGGGGGATGTCATCATTTCAACGACCATCAGGTTTTTCAAGTAAATATATGGAAGATGCTTTTGATGGAGGATTTAACATTGAGCAAGTATCAGATGTTAATGGGAAACCATTACCTCACATGATTAATGGAACTATGATGCGTGTTGAGCTTCCTGCTGGAATGACTACAGGTGATAAGTTCTCATTTCAAATTAAATGGTGGTATAATATTAATGACCATACCAAAGATGGTGGCCGTTCTGGTTACGAGTACTTTGAAGAAAATGATAATAGAATTTATGTAATGGCACAATTCTACCCAAGAATGGCTGTTTATAATGATGTTGAAGGATGGCAAAACGCACAGTTTTTTGGACGAGATGAGTTTGCTTTGCCTTTTGGTAATTTCGAAGTTAATATTACAGTTCCTGCAGATCATATTTTAGATGGAACAGGACGATTAACAAATAGAAAAGAGGTATTCTCAAAAACTATGATGAAGCGTTTTGAAAAGGCTAAGAAGAGTTTTGATGAACCAATAATGATTGTGACTCAGGAAGAAGCTGAAGCAACTGAAAAGACGAAAAGTAATAAAAGCAAAACATGGAAATTATATGCAGAGAATGTTCGTGATTTCGGATTTGCAACTTCGAGAAAATTTATTTGGGACATGATGGCTGTTAAGCTTGAAACTAAAGAAGTAATGGCAGTGTCATTATATCCTTCTGAAGCAAATCCTTTATGGGGGAATTGGTCTACAAAAACAGTAGCAAGTACATTAATTTCTTATTCAAAAATGACATTCGACTATCCTTATCATAAAGCGATTTCTGCTAATGCGCCTATGGGAATGGAATATCCTATGATTTGTTATAATTTTGGACGACCTAATAAAGAAGGTAAAGTAAGTGATAGAACGAAATACGGAATGATGGGTGTTATTATTCATGAAGTTGGACATAACTTTTTCCCAATGATCGTAAATAGTGATGAGCGCCAATGGACATGGATGGATGAAGGACTAAATACTTTTGTGCAATATGTTGCACAAGGTGATTTTGGAAAATTATACCCTGGAGCATTATCAGAAGGAGACGCCATTTTTCCGTCTCGACGAGGTCCAGCTAAAAATATAGTACCATATATGGGAGGGAATCAAGATTTTATCGCTCCAATTATGAGTAAAGGATTAAATACTTACCAATTTGGTAATAATGCCTATGGTAAACCAGCAACAGCTCTTAATATATTAAGAGAAACTGTTATGGGCCCTGAGTTATTTGACTATGCATTTAAAGAATATTCTAGACGTTGGATGTTTAAACACCCTACTCCTGAAGATTTCTTTAGAACGATGGAAGATGCTTCTGCTATGGACTTAGACTGGTTCTGGAGAGGATGGTTTTATACAACAGACTATACTGATATAGGTATTAAAGACGTAAAGAAAATGTATGTAACTTCTAAGCCTAATGCTGCAATTAAAGACCTTGTTAAGCGAAGAGGGATGAAAATGAGTGATTTACCACCATTAGTATATTTGGTCGAAGAAGGTAGTGATGAGTTTGATGAAAGTATGAAAAACGGCTCTGCTGTTGAAAACTCTCCAACCTTGAAAGAATATTTAATGGATAATTTTACAGACGAAGAGCGTAAAAACATTAAAGAACCTAAATATTTTTATAATGTGACTTTTGAAAAGCCGGGAGGATTAGTAATGCCACTTATTGTTGAATATGCTTATGCTGATGGTACAAAAGAAAAAGTAACATATCCTGCACAAATCTGGAGACATAATGATAACGAAATAAGCAAATCAATTGCTACGGATAAAGAGATTATAGGAATCACTGTTGATCCTGATTTAGAAACAGCAGATATTGATACATCTAACAATTCTTGGCCAAAAGAGGTTAAGCAAAGTAAGTTTGATGAATTTAAGAGCAAGAATTAGTATTTGTTCTAAATAATATATTAAAAACCGACTTTTTTAAGTCGGTTTTTTTATTCTTTTAAAAGTTACTGTTATATTTGTAGTGTGATACAACAAGCAATATTTTTATTTATTAGTGGCGCAGAAATTACGGTGATTTTATTTATTGTCGTAATGGTTTTTGGAGCCGATAAAATTCCCGAAATAGCTCGTGGGTTAGGGAAGGGTATGCGTACTCTGAAAGATGCCACAAACGATATTAAGCATGAAATTTCTAAAAGTGCTGAGAATCATGGAATCGATACCGATGTCGCTAAAAACATTAATGAAGAAATTACGAAGGTTAAAGATGGTCTAGATGATTTTACAGGATCGGTAAGGCGAAAACTTTAAGAATTATTTCTTTCTACTAATGGTTAATCCATCTCTTATAGGGAGTAATACAGTTTCAATTCTACTATCATTTTTTAACATTTTATTGTATTCAATTAAAGCAGGTGTAGAAGTGTCTTCTTTTTGAAATTTTGATTCTAACACTTTACCACTCCACAGCACATTATCTGATAAAATAATACCGCCGTGATTCATTTTATCAATAATGCTGTTAAAATAGTTGCTGTAGTTTTCTTTATCTGCATCAATAAAAACAAGGTCAAATTTTGGTTTTAGTACTGGAATTATATCTAAAGCATTTCCTAAGTACTGATGAATTTGTTTCCCATACCCCGATTTATCGAAGTATTTGCGCTGAAAATCACACAGTTCCTCATTGATGTCTATGGTATGTAATTCGCCATCGGCTTGCATGCCTTCGGCTAAACACAATGCAGAATAGCCGGTATATGTTCCAATTTCTAAAATATGTTTAGGGTTAATTAATTTAGAAAGAATGCTAAGTAATCTCCCTTGATAATGTCCGCTCAACATTCTGGGTTGTAGAATCTTTTGATTGGTTTCCCTATTGAGTTGTTTTAATAATTCGGGTTCGTTCTCAGAATGGTTTACAACGTAATCATCTAATTCTTCTGGGATAAAGTGCATTATGAAAGTATTTTATTAACTAATGATTTTTTAGCATCGTTATCATCGCCGTAGAGCCATCGTAAGACATTATCTTCCCATATTTCATCATATTGTTCATTGCTGATAATGTTTCTATCTATTGCTAAATCTAATAATTTACCTGGATAAGAAGATTGAGGCTCGCTTTCCATTTCACCAAGCGGGTAGGGGTCATCTAATCCCATAATTACTTGATTAGAGCCTTGACGATCTATCATTAATTTTAAAGAATCAGTGTCATGTACTAATGTGTCAAAATAGATATTAGGATGTCCAACGGCTTTTCTGGGGTGGTGTTTACCTTCAAATAAATCTGGACGACCATCAAATCCTTGAATACGTCTGCCTAAGTTCATTTGGGCTAATTGGCCACCATGAGCAAAACAGGTTCTAATATTTGGAAATCGTTCTTGCATCCCGTTTAGAGTGTAAAAATGATAAGCATCGCCACATTGAGCGAGCATCCAAATTAAATGAAATCGCCAGGCTGTATTTTCTAAATTAATCATCTTGTCGCCATCATAAGGATGAATTTCTATGGCTAATTTATATTTGTTAGCTAGGTCAAAAATGGCATCATTTTCTTTATCAAATACTGAACGCCATTGTCCTATGCTATCCATGAAATGTGTTGGTAGACATAGAACTTTTAAGTTTAATTGTTCCACACAGCGCTCAATTTCCCATAATGCCCCTTGAATAAAGCCCGGGTGTACCACGAAACCACAAGTAAATTTTTTAGGATGATCATGTTGGACTTTGGCATTAAAATCATTTTGAAAACGTAAAGCTTTTTTCATTTGCTCCAAACGTAGTCCATTTCCATACAATTGGGACAAGTTTAAAACAACGGCATGATCAAGACGGTTTTTATCCATCCATTCTAATTTTTCATTTAAGAAAAAACTAGAATCAGTAACTGGACGTTTCCATCCTTTTTGCAGCATATATTTACGTTCATCATCAACCCAAAAAATTTCTTTTTCCTTCATAAACTGAGGAATATCTTCAGGATAAGGCAATAAATGTGAATGTCCGTTTATGCGTAGTTTGCGTTTTTCCATATGTATTTCCCATTTCAATGAGAATTATTTTTATTATGTATCTAGATTAAATCTTAGTATAATTAAGTTAAGCTATAGTAATAATTCCAAGTTAAATATCTTCTATTTTGTTAGGAGGCTGCATAATTGAATTACATTGCTCACAAGTACGTTTTTCTGAATTACTGTAATATTTGTCAAAAATCACTGGCATATCTGTCTCTATATCATCTAAAGCAAATGCTTCTCTATAAAGTTGTGTATTACAATTTTCGCAATACCATTCAAGAGCATCCATCATGTTGATTTCACGAGGATATTCAATAACTAGTCCCACGGTATTTGCGCTTCTTTGTGGTGAATGTGGAACTTTTGGAGGTAATAAATAAATATCACCTTCTTTAATATGTACATCTACTGGCTTACCATTGTCAATGATTTTCAATACCATATCGCCTTCAACCTGATAGAAAAACTCTGGTGTTTCATTATAATGATAGTCCTTTCTGTTGTTAGGGCCTCCAACAACCATAACAATGAAGCTACCATCTTTCCAGACACATTTATTGCCAACAGGGGGTTTTAATAAATGTCTATTTTCATCGATCCAAGCTTTAAAATTAAGTGGAGATACTAGTTTGCTCATAATGATAATATTTTGACGTTCCCTTTACAATTCTACAAGGATCAAATCCTTGTAGAGTGTTCAGGTCAGGCTTTTTGTTGTATCTTTTTATGTTAGTTCGAGTATTTTGTTAAGCAAAAAGTACTGAGAACACATAAAAAGGATGCCACTTCAATCCTTAACGCGATTAATGTTATAAAGTTACAAAGATTTTGTTCGACCTCCATCAACTGGAAGGTTAATTCCATTAATATAACTTGCGGCTTCACTAGCTAAAAATGTAACAGCGTTTGCAATTTCTTCAGGCTTGGCGAAGCGTTTTGCTGGCACAGCATTTTTCATTGCATTAGAAGCGTCTTCTTCAGTAATTCCGGTTTTTGAAGATTTGTTTTTAATAATTTCAGACAATCGTTCTGTTCCTGTCGCACCCGGAAGGACATTATTCACAGTGATACCAAATTGACCCAATTCGTTGGCTAAAGTTTTACTCCAACTTGCCACAGCACCACGAATTGTATTACTAACTCCAAGTCCATCTAAAGGTTGCTTTACCGAAGTAGAAATAATACTAATCACACGACCAAACCCTTGCGTTTTCATAAATGGAACAACAGTTTGTGCCAAGACATGATTGCATTTTAGATGTTGGGTAAATGCACTTTCAAATTCACTAATTTCTGCATTAAATACTGAACCTCCTTTTGGGCCTCCAGTGTTATTGACCAAAATGTGAAATCCATGGTGCTCCTTAATAAAAGAATTTACTTTCTCTTTTAAGTCTTCAGGATTTGAAAAATCCGCTACAATATAATTATGGTTTTGTGGAGAGGATAGTTCGGAAAGCACTTGTTTTAGCTTTTCTTCATTTCTAGCAACGAGAGTTATATTTGCGCCTTCCTTCGCCAACATCATAGCTGTAGCTTTACCTATGCCTTGAGTGCTTCCGCATACCAGAGCATTCTTATTGTTTAAATTTAAATTCATATTTATTCGAATATTTTTTTAGCGCGTGCGCTCATTTTGTCCATTAGCATTGATGGATCTTTTATGGATTCAAATCCAAATTTTTCATATAATTTATGGGCATTTTTAGTTGCCAACATCCATTTGTCAATGTTCTTTAATTCAGTAAAATTTAATATTTTATCTATGAGTAGTTTTGAATATCCTTTTCCTTGATGTTCTTCAATTACAAAAACATCCAAAAGATATGCAAAAAATACTTTATCAGTCATAACTCTAGCATATGCAATTTGAGTATTCTTGTGAAAAAGTCCAAAATTAATGGAATTCTGAAGTACAATCTCTTGCTCCTCTAAAGTTCTTAATTTCCCCCAATAAGAGCTTTTAATAAATTTGAAAATTACATCCAAATTCATGTCTTCGGTTTTAGATGAAAAGAAAATATCTTTTTGTATTTCTATCATTGTTTGTTAATACTAATTTACAAATTCATTCACTATTTGGATCATACTTTGAATGTGTAGCATTTCTGCATTCAGCTAGAATTTGCAACATATCGAAGTCATTATCTGCTAAAGCATTTTTTTTCTTAGCACTCCACTTTTTAATTTTCTTTTCAAAATAAATAGCCTGTTCTACATCGTTAAAAACTTGACTAAAAATTAGCTCTAGAGGTCTTCTTTTGTAGGTGAAGCAATTTTTATTCAATCCTTTTTGATGCTCTTCAAACCTTCTAGTTATATCATTGGTAATTCCAGTATATAATAAATTGTCTGAGCACTTTAATATGTATACATAATAGGTTTTCATAAATAAACCTCTCGACTGCGCTCGAGGAGACATCTAAATTATTATATTAATGTCTGGTCGAGCGCAGTCGAGACCTTTTTTAATATTTTATACATACATTTTTAGCTTCAGTAAAAAAGCGTAACGCTTCAAAACCGCCTTCTCGACCTACGCCAGAGGCTTTTACGCCACCAAACGGTGTTCGTAAATCTCTAAGCATCCAGGTGTTTACCCAAACAATTCCAGCATGTAACTGGTTACTCATCCGCATAGTTCGTTTAAGGTCATTAGTCCAAAGTGTTGCTGACAGGCCATATTTAACTTTGTTGGCCATTTGTAAAACTTGATCTTCTGTATTGAAAGGCATTATGGTTACCACCGGCCCAAAAATTTCTTCTTGATTTACACGGCATTCATCATTTTGAATTTCAATTACTGTGGGTTCTAAATAATATCCTTTTTCAAATCCTTTAACAGTTACCGTATTTCCTCCACAAAGTATTTTGCCTTCTTCATTTTTAGCAATTGATATGTATTGCAATACCTTTTCGAGATGAGGTTTTGATGCTATTGCGCCAATATTAGTATCGTCATTTGAAGGATGTCCTACTTTAAGTTGTTTTACTTTTTTAACAAAAGCCGATTTAAATTTTTCATAGATAGAAGCTTCAACAAATATGCGACTTCCACATAAACAAATTTGTCCTTGGTTGGCAAATGAAGAGCGTACACTTGTTTCTAACATGTCTTCAAAATCACAATCGGCAAAAATGATATTCGGATTTTTTCCGCCGAGCTCTAAGGATAATTTTTTAAACATTGGTGCAGCTACTTTTGCAATGTGGGCTCCTGTTGCAGTTCCCCCTGTAAACGAAATAGCTTTAATATCTGGATGTTCAATTATGGCTTGTCCTGTTGTTGTACCAAGACCATGCACAATATTAAGAACCCCATTTGGTAAACCAGCTTGAGTACAAATATCTCCTAATAAATAAGCCGTCATAGGAGTGATTTCACTAGGTTTTGCAACGACGCAATTCCCTGCGGCAAGTGCAGGAGCAATTTTCCAGGTGAATAAATATAGAGGAAGATTCCATGGTGAAATACATCCTACAACTCCAATAGGTTGACGTAATGTATAATTTATAGCATTTTCACCTATACTTTCATGACTCTCACTGGCAAATTGTGTAATTGCATTTCCGAAAAAACGAAAATTACTTGCTGCTCTTGGGATATCTATAGTCATAGCAAGTGAAACAGGTTTGCCATTGTCTTTGCTTTCCGCTTCTGCGAAACTGTCTAAATTAGCTTCTATTAATTCTGAAATTCTGATTAAAATTCTACTGCGTTCTTCAAGACTGGTTTGAGACCATGTTGGGAATGCAGATTTAGCAGCGATATATGCGTTTTCTACATCTTCACTTGTTGAGTTTGGAATTTGGCCATAAACGTCTCCATTTGCTGGACAATAATTATTTATCCAATGGTCTTGAATTGGATTGTGAAAATTACCGTTTATGTAGTTTTGTATTGCTTCCATTTTTTTATCATTCCTACAAAAGCAGGAACCTATTTTTTAGTTACAATTAATAATGGATTCCTGCTTTTGCAGGAATGACATTTATTGTTTTTTATAAGCTGTTACTTTTATCTCAACCACTAGGTCCGGATGAGGTAATTGGTGTACTGCTACTGTCGTTCGAGTTGGTCCAGTTTCAGCATTAAAATAATTGGCATAAGCTTTATTGTATC
>Ga0105356_10004745_pt1 | contig 13076 bp, 10 predicted proteins | sample GOMGulsemesocosm_3_FD_83502 | JGI IMG/M metagenome (GOLD analysis project Ga0105356, IMG submission 83502) | Methane-oxidizing microbial communities from mesocosms in the Gulf of Mexico - GOM9D Gulf of Mexico | ecosystem: Environmental > Aquatic > Marine > Cold seeps | place: Gulf of Mexico...
AACCACGATAGAAATTGAATGTATTGATGAAATAGCAAAGCTTGCTGGCGTTGGTGAAGAAGTTGCAGAAGTAACTGAGCGCGCAATGTTAGGTGAATTAGATTTTGCCCAAAGCTTACACCAGCGCGTAGCAACGTTAGCTGACTCACCAGAAACTATATTAAGTGATGTAGCCAAAAACATTCCCTTAATGGCTGGATTAAAGCCACTTATCAAAGAACTTAAAAAGCACAACTGGCGTATTGCAATTGCTTCTGGCGGTTTTACTTACTTTGCCGATCACCTTAAAGATACTCTTAACTTAGATGCAGCTTTTGCCAACACCCTAGAGATAATTGATGGCAAGCTTACCGGTAAAGTATTAGGTAGTGTTGTAGATGCTCAGGTAAAAGCTGATTCTCTGGCTATTTTAAGTAAGGAATACCACATACCAAAGCAACAAACAGTTGCCATGGGTGATGGCGCTAATGACTTAGTAATGATGGCTGCAGCAAGCTTTGGTGTTGCCTTTCATGCTAAGCCGATTGTCTTAGCCCAAGCTGATAGCAGCATTAACGTGCAAGGATTAGATTGTTTATTACATTGGTTAGCATAGCTATTTTACTCAATCTGCTATTGTTAAGTTAACTGCTTCAAGCCAAGCTTTATAAAAGGGTCATGTCGATTAAAATAAAAATTTCGACTTGGCCTTTTTAGTTTTTTGGTTGATTTGGTAATGTTTCAAATGGCACTAATTTCAATAGAAACAAGCCTACCAAAAAATAAAACATAATAACTAACAAAGCACTATGTCTACCTACAGCATCAGAGATAGGACCAAAAACCATACCAAGTACAATAGCAAATTTACCAAATACTCCCCAGAGACCGTAACTCAAAGAAGCATCTTCTTTTTTAGTAATTAAGCCAACAATGGCTCGACTAGCACTTTGTGTAGCGCCTAGAGCAGAGCCGGAAATAAAGGCGATAACAATAAACATCAGCTTAATTTCTATAGCAAAAAACAAACTAATAGTCTCAAGGTAATAAATACCTAATAAGCCAATTAGCCACCATAAAAGTGACAGTTGTAGGGTAAATTTTGCTCCTAACTTATCTTGCATAAAACCAAAAACAACGGCGCCTAGCATGGAGGATAATTGCAAAATAGCACCAGCAAGAATAAGAAAGGTTCCGGTGATACTCAACTCTTCACTGGCATAAATCCCGAAAAACTTAACAATCACAGAAATACCAGCTGAGTACATAGTAAAAGGAATAAAAAAACGAAAAAGGGTTGGGTATTGGTTTATCAGTGCCATCATATTACTAGCTTTTATCGCACTGGCTTTTACCAGAGTAGCTACACTTTGCCCACTATAACCAGTGGCAGTTAATTTCCGCTCTTTTAGAAAAATAAAACTTGGTATTGCTGCCAATAAATAAAACAACGCAGCAGCAAACATGGCAACTTGATTTTGATAAATGTAGAGTTCAGGGTTTTCATATTTATTTGCTGTAATTATCACTAACATCAAAATTAATGATAACAGCCCACCTAAATAACCTATCCCCCAGCCAAGCCCAGAAATCTTACCAATATTCTGGGGCGTTGTTATATCTGGTAAAAAGCTTGCAATAAAGTTTTCCGAAAGCATCCATGCGGTGTTACTAAAAACAAGTAAGCTTATTCCTAACCAAACCTGTCCAGGCTTAACAAAAAACAAACTAGCAGTAAAAACAACACTTACTGAGGTCAACCATATTAAGTATTTCTTTTTCCTGCCATTAAAGTCAGCCATTGCCCCCAAAATAGGTGACAAAATAACTGAGAACAAAGTTGAAGCAACAATAGCAATCGACCAGTAAGTATCTTGCAATGAGGATTCTTTAGGTATGATAGTACTTATAAAGAACGCACTATAGATGTAAGTGATAACAACGGTGGTGTAACTTGAATTAGCAAAATCATACATCGCCCAACCAAAAACTTCTCTTTTTTGGATGGTATTATTATTATTTAATTTGGCAGTATTAAAGTTAGCGGCATTAATGTTGGTTGCCATAATTACTCCATTTGGTAGCAAATATTCTTTACGTGACTTTACGATATCTCAATCTGACTTGTACGCTTCAGATAATTCAACCTCTAACAATGCCATCGCTTCAAACTGCTTGGATAATGCTTGCTGCTTTAACTTTATCTCTTGTAAACGAATGGTTAGCTCACTAGGAGTTACATTAATAGCTGAGCTTTTCATCGCTATGTAAACAACTTGCTGAGCACTCTCGGTACTTTCAACTAGGTGTAGCTCTAAGCGATAAGCTTGTATCTTTTTAGACAAAACCTGCAAAACTTGCTGCAAATGTAGCTGACACTCTTGTAGTACCGCTATTTTTTTAGAAAGCTCACCACTTGCACAAGTTTTTATCGCTATTGATTTAGTGATCGTTTCTACTAAATCGCCTTGCTTTAACCGTACAGCCGATGACATGGCACTTTCTTGCATGTGAATTGATTCTTCTAAAAAAGACTTATCTCGCTGTAAACATAAAGACGCTGCTTTTATGTGAAAGTACTCATTGCTCACCTGGTGAAAACCGGCTTCACAATGAGCAATTTCTCGCTTAAAAGTACTTAAGTTACCTGCTGACAATAACTTTTGCTTCATTTCATAAAATATCGCTCTAGTTACGGTCAAAACTTTACCAAGAGAACCCATTACACTTGCTACTCAGTAAACTCATTAAGTATTTTGCTAGTCTTAGCTTGATTAATTTTGCTTATCAATCGTTGGCTTTCATGTTCATCACGTAGCGTTTTAGACAAGGTAATTGTTGAGCTCATCAAAAACAGTGCGCAAATAGCAAAGTACCCTTGCACTAAGATGCCTCCAGGCATAAACATAATACCGGTTGTCATTGAAATTATAGCTATGGCAAAAGAGAACTTGATGAAGAACATCCAGCTGGCTGAATTACTTTGAATAGTAGTATTGTCCATTACAATTCACCTCATTTACGTTATAAATTAAAATCAAAAGTGTCGAAACAGCCCTAGCCTCCCCCTTAGTATCAAAGACTTCAACTACCAAGAAGAATGTAGTGATTTATAATCCGTAACGTATTGCCTACCAATACTTAAATTAGCGTAACTTAGTATTAACCGGCTTTAGAGCATGCAAAATAACGGCAACAGAATATGACTTACACAAGTAATCTATTCTATACGGCGTAATTGACTAAAAACACTTGGTTCCCATGAACGCATTGCAACCACTAAGCTGGTACCAACACGTTGGCTTGAATCAACGGATTGATCTTCAAAATTCAACTCATTAAACTCATTAGCAAGTCGCTGTATTTTTTTAATTAATACATTAGTAGAGCTCGAGGAGAACAATCCAGAAACAAAAATACGTAGCTCCTCAGGAGCGGTAAAAGAGGACTCTAAAAACTCAGGTTGGATGTTACGTTGATAGAAATATTGAATTGGCCCATTTTTTATCCACTGAAAGTCTTTAGAAATAATCATTTTAACCTTGTTCCCGGGTAACAATTCAATGACTTTCATACGATCAAGTTTAGCTAGCAATTGAATCCCTTCAGTTTCTGATATTTTATATCTAGTAATTATTTCAGAGAATAACAAACCATGAATTAAAAAATGTGCCATTAACAACAGTCTAATATCTGCAACTAATTCCTGCTCCTGGGTAAGAGTCAGTTGACTAGTTAAATTGATGTTCTTTTCCATCAACTTAACCAAATCAGTAAACTCCATTTGAAGTAACTCACAAATTTTATCTAGTCGCTCAAGACTAAATGCCTCTTCACAAAAGAGCCTTTTAACACTTGCCTCAGAAAGTTCAAGTGCCTTAGCAACATGTTTATAAGTTTTATTTTGTTTTTTGAGTTCTTGTTTAAGTGTTGCAATTAACAGCCTAGCCTGATGCATAGTCCTACCTTTTAATACCACAAGTAACATAACTTAATACATTTCACTCTATGGTTGCACTTACTAATACCTAAGTATTAAGTTAGTACAAGCATTACTTATTGTCCACCGGTATCTATGAGCAAAACTACGAGGAGTATCAGATGAATACAACAGAGAATATAACTACTCATTTAAATCAAAAAACAACTTGGAAAATTGCCTTTTTATTGTTGTTGCTATTGGCTTCATTGATGTCGTTATTAAGCTTAGCGCCAATCACACAATCTAGTATATATCACCTGTTTGCAGATTCTCGTCAGTACTTTTTAATTAAAAACTTTTTTGATGTTTTTAGTAACCTGCCCTTTCTAGTGATCGGAGTTTATGGTTATCTCTATTGCCGCCGAAGTACAAAAAGCGCTAATAACAACGCTTGGATGATGATGTTTTTAGGTATTGCTTTGGTCGGCATTGGTTCGGCTTATTATCACTATCAACCAGACTACGACACACTATTTTGGGATCGACTACCTATGACAATTGCTTTTATGAGCTTGTTTTCAGCAATTACAGGAGAGTATATCTCAGAGAAAATAACATCATCATTGTTATTGCCAATTATTTTATTTGGTATTAGCTCTGTTATTTATTGGTATTTCAGTAATGATTTACGTCTGTATTTGTGGGTACAGTTGGCACCATTGTTAACGATTACAATAGTGATGATGTTATTTAAAAGTCGCTATTCACACCAGTGGTTACTGTTAGTTGCTCTTGCTTTCTACTTGCTCGCAAAAGTTACAGAGTTCTACGATGACTATATATTTCAGTGGACACTTGAAACCTTAAGTGGTCACTCAATCAAGCATCTGCTCGCTTCAATAAGTTGTTATTTCATTCTATTAATGCTGATGCGAAGGAAGGATTTGAGCTCTACTTTTTGATTTAGAACGTACTTGCTTCGACCTTTAGTCTATTGCAGAAGTATTTGCATATGTTCATGAAGCAAGTCAGGGGTTGCTGCACTATCAATCGATAATATGAGATTTCATTATGTATTTAGAAAGAAGGCATAACATAACCATAACAGAAATAGCATTGAATGAATTGACCATTGCTCAAGAGCTGATATTACTCGAAGCTTTTCAAATTGGCTTTTCGCTTACATTTACTCGAAAATTAAACAATGGAGTATTAGCCATCGCAAATAAAGGCACATTTTTAATGGCTATAACACCAAATGGCATAACACAACTCCAGCCAGATATAAAAATACGCTAATTATGGGCTAACGTTTTTAGAACAGTGAAAGTTAGAGACTGCGCGTACAAGCAGTGACAGCTAAGTCAAAACCTGCAGTGCTAAGCTGATTTGATAAGCTGTTCTCCCCTACCTTAAAAAAACACCTACTGACCCAGCAATAAATTTAAAGCCAGGTACATTTTTATCAACTAATTTGACTCACTTTAACCGGTGAACCTAGCTTTAAGGACAAACACATATCAATTAACCAAGCCATGTCTAAACAAGGTTTCTTGAGTCGTATCTATTAGCTGCACTAGACCAGCAACACTATAAATCTCTTGCTCAAGTTGCTTACCTCTATGTATTGCATATGAACCAATATAAGCTAGCTCTGGGTTTAAGTGCTCCATATGTGCTTCATCACTGCGCGACAACATTAATTGAATACTGTAAAAATCACCTTGTTTTAAAGAGTTCTTAATAAAGAAGTTTCTCATTTCAGGTGTTTTAAAGTCGCTTGATAACTTAATAGTAACTGATTTTTCAATATCTGAGATATCAGGTTTAGTGGCTATATAGATTAACTCTTCAACAGCAATATCACTTGCGATAAGCTTTTTCATTTGCTGATCAAGCAAGTTACTTACTTGTAGACTGCCCAACCAGGGGTATAAATTATAATAACCATGGCGATCACTTAATCGCAACATTACTGACAATAAGTTATTTGGGCTCTGAGAGCCATGCTGCCCGGCAACTAAAGTCTCGACCTTATATCTGCTACCACTCGATTGCACCATAGCTGTAGGGACTATCATATTAACCGCATACAGAGTTCTTAACGCGCCTGATAATCCAGGAGTTAACATGGCATACTCATCAGGTGTTAGTTTACTTTTATTCTTATCTATTAATAACTTAAAGAATGACCTTCCTATATGCTGGTGTTCCTTTACCGATACACGTAAATTAACCACGGTTTTATCTTTATTAACTCTTATTACTTTATAAGGCAGCTGTTTAAGATCGAATGCTGAAGTGATCTTTTGTAATTTAGGAAAGGACAAATAAACAATGTCCCCTTTAGATAATATTGCCGGATTATCTAGTTCTATTTTAAGACCTGAGACAGAGAAGTCAGCTGACTGACCTGACCAACTGGACTCTTGGCATTCGATAATAGTGGGCGTCTTATATTTAAAACGAACTTCTTGACGTTGGTGACCAAAACTAATAGTTATTTCATCAAGGCTATTAGCCTTTTTATTATACTTATGACCAAAGCTTTTTAGCCGTTCCAGATCTATTCCCTCATATCCTAGCGCTTGATAATCGCGAATATCACAGGTTTCAGTGACATCCGTTACTGTGACCACATAAGGTAAATTACCTATAATCTTCTTTACTTCATCAGTTAGCGGTGGGTTTAAATAGCTTTGCTGCTTGGTCATCGCTGTAGATAAAGTAAATGGAGAATATGCTTGTTCAGGCTTTATTGTCTGAGATTTAAGTGCCGTAATGGCAAAAGTACTTTTACTGGCAGCAAATGCTAAAAATTGAGAGAAAAAAGCTTTATCATCACTTAATTGCTGCTCATCAATACTATAAAAAAACTTATGGCCTTTATGTTGATGAATGAAACTAAAGACTAATAAGCTATTTCCTTGTTGTTGCATCGCTTGCAAACGCTCAAAACGTTGAGGATTGATAAGAAAATGTAAGTTTGATCGCTTTTTGTCATCCTGCCAATAATGATATATTTTTTGGTTATTCATCGTTGTTAGGGCATAACGAGGAGTTATCTCGGTAAGAGTATTATTTTCATTGTGCATGAAAACAGGTAATTCATTGAGCTTAACTAAGGAAAATTGTTCAAAACTTCTTGCCTGCAGCGCCGCTAAACTATTCTCTAAATTAATTTTATAACGGCGTTTATTACCCTGTATATAACCTTTTAAGAAGCGTTGAAAACCATCCTTTTCAGGAACATCAATGCGTTGACAACCAATAAGTTGTGTTCCTGAATCACGAATAACATTCTTAACCTCGAATGAAATAGGTAAATCTTTGCTAAATTGGAACTCTTGCTCTAAGCCAGTAAAAGCAATCGTTACTTGGTCTCCCTTATAAAGAGCCACTTCGTTGGTAAGTTTGAACTTAATGCCATTTACACTCAGATCAATACTTGTTGTCATCACCTGTTGGTTTTGTAATAAGGTTAAAGCGATTGGAATAGCAAAATTCATTCTTTCTTCAGCACGATCAGGGTAGTTAGCTAGAAGCTGTAACTTAGCTGGATATTGTAGTTTTTCTGCTGATTGTTTTGTCTTATTACTGCTTGCTTCTACATTATTAGTGGCTATTTTTTCATTTTGATAAAGATTACGAAAGCTATTTTTAGCATCTCTAACCGCTTCATAAACACCAAAGGTATAATCACCATATATGTCGACATTATGCTTAAAAGCCGTGATAGCCACTTCGTCCAAAAAATGGGACTGACCTTGATAGTCAAATATCTGACATTCACCATTAACTAAACCACGTAAGTCAATCGCACGGGTACAAGAAGTTGCAAGGCGCTTTAACTCCATTTTCAATAAAAACTTTTCAGTTTTAGTGAGTTGCCCTGTAGCGGTATTATAAGCAGCTTCAAAGCCACTTTTATTCACTAAGCCCCTAAACTGCTCAATTAACTGGCTATACTTACTAAAATCTTTATTCATATCATTTATTCATAATTGATTTATTATTAATTTATCGGCATGAGTAAATTCACTGTATTTCAGCCGTTGATTTAACGATACATGCTTAACAGTAACTTTCGCTTAGACATCAAAAAGCAAAGTCATTATAATTTACCCAAGTTTATCTGAAATAACCAAGCAATTTTTATGCCTTCAACGAGATTAGTGCATAATACAAACACTCATTTTTCTCCACTGTGTTTGTACCTTAGTCTATGGTTTCATATATCAACTGCTGAAAAGTTAATTATAACAATCATTTTATCGCAAAAAGGTAGGTAGAATCTAGATGGCAAAAGCAGCAAAAATCGAATTTGTATGCACAGATTGTGGCTTGAACTTCACACAATGGCAAGGTCAATGCCGGTGCGGTGCATGGAACACCTTAGTTGAGATGAAGATTCCAAAGGCTTCAGCAAAAAACTCTAGCTCCCGTACAGCAAGTCGAGGTGGTTATGCTGGCTTAACAGCCGGGGGCTCTAAAAAAATTAATGAAATCGTAGCTACCGATGCAGAAAAACAACTCACAGGTATTGGCGAACTTGATCGCGTACTTTGTGGTGGTGTAACAACCGGCTCAGTAAACATTATTTCTGGTGACCCTGGTGCGGGAAAAACGACACTGTTATCAGATCTTATCGCTCGCATGTCACAAACGACAGCATCTTTATACTGTACCGCCGAAGAATCTCTGTCTCAGTTTAAAAACCGCGTGCACCGCTTGAAGTTGGACTATAACGAAGAGAACTTGTACCTACTCTCAGAAACAAGTGTTGAAGCGATTATTGAAGAGCTAGAAACTCACAAGATAAAGTTTGCCGTTATTGACTCAATTCAAGCCGTTGTTACCGACAATGCTAATGGCAGTCCTGGCTCGCCATCACAAGTAAAAGGTGCTGCACAAGCATTAACGCAATATTGTAAACAGAACGATGTAACCATGTTCCTTATTGCCCACGTGAATAAAAATAATGAGATAGCAGGGCCACAAACGCTTGTTCATATCGTAGATGCCTTATTACATATAGATACCAACGATGGTCAAATTCGCACACTTAGAGCGAATAAGAACCGTTTTGGTGATATAGACACTGTCGGTATTTTTAAAATGTGCGAGCGTGGTATGCTCAGTGTTGATAATCCCAGTGAAATATTTTTGTCTGGCTCGAGCACTGAATCACCTGGTTCAACCATCACTTGTATTCGTAAAGGTAATCGAAACCTATTGTTAGAAATTCAATGTTTAACCACTGAAACTGAGGCTGAGTTTCCGCAACGTGTATGTGTCGGTTTGAACATGAACAGAATTAAAATGTTAACCGGCGTATTGCGTAAACATACCAAAACCAAGATATTTCATGATACTTTTTTCAATATCGTGGGTGGTTTGAAAATAGATGAGTCAGAAACCTGTATTGATTTAGCATTGGTTACCGCACTACTAAGTAGCCTCAATGATTTTGTTGTACCTAGAAACACCTGCATCATGGGTGAATTGAGTCTAAATGGAGATGTTAGACCTATTGATAGTGGTGTGCCTCGAGTTAAAGAAGCAGCACAGCATGGCTTTACTGATATATTTATTCCTTATCGTAATTATCATAAGTCGATGGAAGGTCTAGGCGCCAATATACGTGCGGTGAAAACCATTCATGAGCTTATTGAGTTGATAAAATAATAAGCCCTATCAGTTGTCTCCTTCGTGAAGTTTAACTGACAGAAAAGGGGGCAACCCAAAAAACACTTTATCTTCATTTGTTGCACTTTAAGCAGCTTTTAATAACAATAGCCTCCATAAATAGTCACTTTTGTCGTAAACGCTAGTTTAATAAACTGGCGTTTGCTAAAGTGCCAAGCAAAATAGCGATGGTATTGATGTAAAAGCACAATGAAACAGAATGCTAAGAACATCGCCTATCTCTGCTGATAAATAGATAACTAATATTACAACTAAAAAGATAACCTCCCTATGATATTTACCGTTAAAAGAGCACTGTTCACCCTTGCTTGCACACTAGCCCTGCCGCTGAGTGCTACAACAAGTGATACAAACTTGGCTGAGCAAGTCGTAAAGCCTAACAGCGAGAAGTTAACCATTGAGCGCATTTATAGCTCCCCTTCCCTTAATGGTCAAACACCTAAATCATTAAAGTTTTCCCCTGATGGTACACGTGTTACCTACCTTCAAGGTAAAGCGGAAGACCTACATCGTTATGATTTATGGGAATATAATTTAGCCAGTAAAGAAAATAAATTACTTGTAGATTCACAATCTCTTTTTAGTGGTCCAGAGAATCTCTCAGATGAAGAGAAAGCCCGTAGAGAACGTCAGCGAATTTATGGTGTTGGTATTATGGAATACCAATTCTCTCAAGATGGTAGCGCATTATTGTTCCCATTAAATGGCGATATTTATTACTACCACCTAGCCACAAAGGAAGCTAAGCGATTAACTCAAACTAGTGGCTTTGAGACTGATGTTAAGTTTTCACCTAAAGGTAACTTTGTTTCCTATATACGAGAGCAAAATATCTATGTTCTTAACATTGCCTCAGGAGAAGAACGCCAGCTTACTATTGATGGTACCGGCACCATTAAAAATGGCATGAGTGAATTTGTTGCTCAAGAAGAAATGAGCCGTATGACAGGCTATTGGTGGTCACCTGATGAAAAGCACATTGCATTTTTACGTGTAGATGAAACACCAGTGCAAACTGTTATTCGTAATGAGATTTATGCTGAAAAAATAGAACTAATTGAGCAGCGCTACCCGGCTACAGGTACTAACAATGTTCATATTCAATTAGCCGTAACCGATATTAAAGGTAAGAAAATTCGCTTTATTGATGTTGGCGAAAACCAAGATATTTATATCCCACGAGTAAAATGGTTAGCTGATGGCAAAGACCTATCCTATCAATGGCAAAGTCGTGATCAAAAAACGTTAGTCTTAAAGACTTATAACCTAAAGAAACGCCGTCAAAAAAGTTTATTAACAGAGCAATCGACGCACTGGATTAACTTACATAAAGATTTAACCTTCTTAAAAGACAACAAAACCTTCATTTGGGCTTCAGAGCGTGATGGTTACAAGCACCTTTATCACTACAACCTTAAAGGTGAATTGATTTCACAATTAACTAAAGGTGAATGGGTAGTAGACTCTCTAACACGAGTTGATGAAAAAAATGGTTGGGTTTACTTTACCGGTCGTGCTGATACACCACTTGAGCGTCATTTGTATAAAGTTCCACTAACAGGCAAGTCTCCTGAGCACGTACAGCGCATTTCGAAGCGCAATGGTTTTCATAGCATCAACTTCAGCGCAACCAGTGACAGTTATATAGATAGCTTCTCTAATACTAAAACGCCTAAGCAAGTTAGCTTACACTTAGCCAATGGCGAACATATTACTTGGTTAGCTGAAAATAAAGTGACTCCTGAGCACCCTGTATCACCTTATTATGATGATTTGGTTATGCCTGAGTTTGGCTCACTAAAATCTGAAGATGGCAAAGCTGACTTATTTTACAAACTCTATAAACCTAAAAACATGCAACCTGGCAAAAAATATCCAGTGATCGTTAGAGTTTATGGTGGACCACATGCACAACGCGTGACTAACTCTTGGCAAGGTGCTGATATGACTCAGCACATGCTGCAACAAGGTTATATTGTTTATCAACTCGATAACCGTGGCTCAAATTATCGAGGTACAGCTTTTGAGTTTCCTATTTATGAGGAGCTGGGGAAGATAGAAGTAGAAGATCAAATAACTGGCGTTAAATACTTACACTCCTTACCGTTTGTCGATAAAGAGCGCATTGGTATTTTTGGTCACTCTTATGGCGGTTACATGGCATTGATGACCATGTTCAAAGCAAGCGATTACTTTAAAGCCGGTGTTAGTGGCGCGCCTGTGACTGATTGGATGCTTTATGATACTCACTACACTGAGCGTTACTTAAACCATCCTAAAGTGAATGCCGCAGGATATAAACAAAGTAGTGTGTTTCCATATGTTTCAGGGTTAGATGGCCCATTAATGGTTTATCATGGCATGGCTGATGATAACGTGTTATTTACCAATACCACTAAGTTAATTAAAACCCTGCAAGATGAAGGCAAGTTATTTGAATTAATGACCTATCCTGGTAGCAAACACAGCATGCGCGGTAAAAAGGTTAAAGTGCATCTGAACAGCACTATTATGGATTTCTTTGACAGGCATTTTAAATAAAAGACTACTCTAGCTAGCTCTCAAAACAATCCTCTAAAACGGCAAGTAATACAAGTTACTTGCCGTTTTTTATTTTAGTGCTACATGCAAAATTGTGCCCAAAAAAACAAAAAACATCGATTACATTTAATTGCAAATAAGACTATTTTTTCTATTGCATTTTTATGGTTTAAGGAGGATTATGAAATTGAAGAAAATGATTACGATAAAAAAAGAGGTAAGATTATGAAGATTAAAATTTCAGGACATCACGTAGAAATCACTGAAGGTATCAAGCAATCTATCGAAAATAAATTTGCTAAAATCTCTAAGCATTATCCTTCTCTTATGGAGATTGACTCAAAGATAACCGTTGAGCCAAACCAGCAAAAACTCGAAGTTACCACATTATATGAAGGAGCTAAAGTTACCGTAAATGCTTCTGACAAACAGCTTTATAAAGCTATTGCCAAAGTAACGAAGAAACTGCAATCCGCTCTTGCACATCGTAAGGGGCAGTTATCAGCCAAATTCAACAACAAGTTTGTTGTTCAACAAACAGACTTATATCAAGCCGCTCCATAAAGCCCGGCTAAACACTTGTTATAGCAAAAATTATAACAAGTAACTTACTAACAAAAAGGCTGCATCTTGTATTACAAGGTGCAGCCTTTAACGTTTTAAACTACTCAGGATTATATTTATTAATTACTCTGGTTCATAATCTAAATTTGCCGACAACCAACGCTCAGCTTGTTCTATAGTCATGCCTTTACGCGCGGCATAATCAAGTACCTGATCTTTAGCCAGTTTTGCTACAGCAAAATACTTAGAGTCTGGGTGAGAGAAATACCAACCACTAACTGCAGCGCCTGGCCACATGGCATAACTTGAAGTAAGCTCCATACCTATGTTTCCTTCAACATTTAGTAGTTCCCATAACAAA
>Ga0105356_10004746_pt1 | contig 13074 bp, 5 predicted proteins | sample GOMGulsemesocosm_3_FD_83502 | JGI IMG/M metagenome (GOLD analysis project Ga0105356, IMG submission 83502) | Methane-oxidizing microbial communities from mesocosms in the Gulf of Mexico - GOM9D Gulf of Mexico | ecosystem: Environmental > Aquatic > Marine > Cold seeps | place: Gulf of Mexico...
AAGGTTGTGATTCTGGTGCTAATACTGACGGACGCCAAAAACCATCACTTTGTTGTGCTCCAGCTAATCGCTTCATTAACTTAGCGAAAATATCTTCATAGGCATCACGCTTTGGGTGTTCTTCAGGTAAGTGCTCTAACATTCTCGCTAAACCGGCAGCAACCCAGCCGACGCCTCTGGCCCAAATAACTTTTTCGCCGTTTTTTTCACGTTTATCAAAAAAGCGAGAATCACGGAAAAATAAGTGGTCTTCTTTATCCCACAGTAACTCAACCGTCGCCCAAAATTCGCTGTCAGCAAAATCTAAATAACGTTTATCGCCAGTTACTTCTGCTAAATGAATCCATACTGGTGGTCCCATAAATAAAGCATCAGCCCAACACCAGCGATTTTTACAAGGTACATAGGCGAAATCTCGTCCATCAAACCAATCAGCCATTTGACCGCCTGTTACAGCCGATTTCTGAGTAACTCGTTCAAAGGTTAAATCGACACTTGAAGGCGAGTTTAAAATGAGGTTAAAGACAGTTTGCAGAGGTGCAATGATTGCAGGATCTTTATATTTTTCATACAGATCTAAATATAGCTGACCTATAGCATAATCATCTGCATTGTATATTCTTGGCGCAACTAGATATTGATTGCGTTTGGCAATGTCGTATAGCTTCTGATAATAACGCTCATTACCCTGTTGATCAGCAAGCTTAGCCCACTTTGCCATGCCGACATGAAATGCCGCATAAACCCAACCCTGCGGATGACTATCACCGGAAGTAGGCCCCATGTGTGCTTTATTACCATAACCTTCAAATAAATTGCTCTTGGTATTAAAACGAGTCCATTGCCAATCCGCTACCACTTGCATGGTGTTATACACATCTTGTGGGGCTAAATTATCAGAAACAGTTTTATCGGCTGTTTTAGCGAATACAGTACTCGCTGATGTGATCGAAAAAATAGCTAATACAAGAATAGGAAGTTTAGCTAATTTCTTGGTTCTCTTTAAATAGCGCATTGAAACCCTTTAATAGTCTTATAATTTTGACAACAACCAAACACCCTTCAGTTGTCAGTCTTCATACAAGTGTACGAGATAAACAACCACTAGACAATAGTTTTATTTCTATTTCAAAAACGCTTTACTTGATGTGAATTTTTTTTAGCGACACTCATACCAAGCATGCCAATGTCTGTCGGCATCTCTAAGGGTTTATAAAAATTTTCTAATTAGGGTGAAGTAAGCTCTTTTCAATATTTTCTGCTAAAAGAGTCAACCCATGATTAGCGATTGTTATTAGGGTTTAGCGTAACCATTCGGGTTTGATGACTGCCAACGCCAGCTACTCTGTGCCATATCTGTTAGGCTAAGTTTTGCTTCCCAGTCTAATTCGGTATTGGCTTTACTAGCATCTGCGTAACAGCTAGCAATATCACCCGCACGACGGGCAGCAACTTGGTAGGAGATATCACTACCGCAGGCTTGTTCAAATGCTTTGATCATCTCAAACACACTAACCCCTTGCCCTGTCCCCAAGTTGTAAGTAACTAAGCCCGGTGCAGTTGCCAATTTATTAAGCGCCTTTAAATGCCCTTTAGCTAAATCAACCACATGAATATAATCACGCACCCCAGTGCCATCAGGTGTGTCATAGTCATCACCAAACACACTAAGATGAGCACGTTTACTCACCGCGACCTGCGCAATAAAAGGCATTAAGTTATTAGGAACATCATTGGGATCTTCACCAATCAAGCCACTCGAATGAGCACCCACTGGATTAAAATAACGTAAACAGGCAATATTCCAGCTGTCATCCGCATTAGCTAGATCAGCCAATATATGCTCAACCATTAATTTAGATTGCCCATAAGGGTTAGTTGCCCCAGTAGGAAAACTCTCAGTAATGGGTAAAGTGACGGGATCTCCATAGACGGTTGCAGAAGAACTAAATACTAAGTTTTTTATTTGATGCGCAGCCATGACTTGGCATAATGTCAGTGTTCCTACGACATTATTTTCATAATAACGTAACGGCTCTGCCACAGACTCCCCCACGGCTTTTAGGCCTGCAAAATGGATCACAGATTCAATGGTATGCTCGGTAAAGATGCGGTGTAAGATTGCTTTATCATTAATATCACCTTGATAAAATATTACCGCCCTCCCAGTAATTTTTTCTACACGCTCTAAAGCTTGAACACAAGAGTTGATTAAATTGTCTAGCACGACCACCTCATTGTCTGAATTCATTAACTCTACTAGCGTATGCGTACCTATATACCCCGCACCGCCGGTGACAAATATTGCCATACTACACATCCTTAACTTGTTGACTTTTATTGCACTAGAAGTTGACTTGATAACATTTGCTTGATGATATCTTATACGTTATATTAATGGATAACTCAGTTATATGATAACTGACAACATATTAATATGTAAAGGATCATAAATGACCAGTAAACCAGAAAAAATAGTTAGTTCGATAGCCTTATTGGCCTTATGTTGTATTAATGTTGGTTGCAATAAACAAGAGCAAGATACAGTTAAATCAGCGCAAAATGTTACTTTCTCAGTGAATAATCCAAGCAAATTTACTCGCACTGATGTTAGTGTACAATTAGATGAAGCCTTACTGATAAACCATGATAGTAAAGTCAATACAGCAGCTTTTAGCCTTTGGCATGATCAACAAGAAATACCTAGTCAAACCTTAGATAAGAATAAAGATGGCATCACTGATCACCTTATTTTTAACACCAGCCTTGTGCCTTTTCAGAGAAAAATATTTACTTTAAGATATCAACCAGAGAGTACCTCCTCCCATAATTACCCTAAACGCACCCATGCTGAATTAGCCGTGAACCAAGGTGGTGCACTTATCGATGGGAAATATCAAAATGGTACTTTTATCCCAGTAGACTTTCAGCAGTTATCTAAAAGTCATGTCATTGGTGACCAACTTTTTAAATATGAAGGGCCCGGTTGGGAATCAGATAAAATTGCTTACCGACTTTATTTCGACAAACGCAATGTTATTGATATTTTTGGTAAAAAGAATTCTGAAATTGTATTACCCCAAGTAGGACAACTTGGCGATAATTACCATGAGGATGCACCTTGGGGCTTAGACATTTTAAAGGTAGGCAACTCATTAGGTATTGGTAGCATTGGTATGTACTTAGACGGTAAAGTACATCGTGTTGATAATGCTTATGAAATGTCTGTTTCTATTGTTGGTGATGGGCCTTTGCAGTCACATATTCGCATTAACCATCAAGGCTGGCAGATCGCGGAACAAACTCACAATTTAATCAGTAACTTGACCATTAATGCTGGTTCACGCTTAACGCAAAATAGTATTACAATCACAGGTAAACCTGAAAATTTAGTGACTGGCATTGTGAAACATCAAGCGGCAACACTCTTATACTCCCCTAAAAACAACGGAGAGTGGGCTTACATGGCCACCTTTGGCAAGCAGAGTTATGTCGATGATGAATTAGGCATGGCTATTTTCTATAAAAAATCATCTTTAGTGACTTTAACCGAAGATGAACACAGCTATTTACTCGTAATGAAACCACAGCATGTTGCACAGCTAGTGATGAAACCTCAACACAGCACACTGGATTACTATTTTTCAGCAACTTGGGCTAAAGATACTGATGCCATTACTACTGAAGATGCTTTTACTGCTTATTTAGCCCATGAGCTAAAGAAGTTAAACAATCCTGTAAAAATCTCCGCCGTCACCATTAAACAATAACTGTGACGATATAATAATAGCACCCAAAGGATTAAGGAAAATACCTAATAATTCTCTGGGTACTTCAACTTCAGCTCGACTTAATAAATCGCTAAACTGAGTTGAAGTTAGTAAGCTTTTATCTAATCGCAATCGTTAGCATCTATTCATATAATTTGGCCATCACCTTTTATTATCTCAGCTAACAAAATATCTCGGTATTCAAATTAAATAACCTGAGCTCGGCTTAACAAGCCGTTTCTCTAGCAGCTATATATCCTTACTTCAGTGTGAAATATCTCTTAAACCAAGTTCAGGTTAAATAAGGTCATCAGAGCAATCATGAGTCCTTTTTTCACTAAGTTATAAGCAATAAAAGAAGATAAAAACAGTCTATTTTAGCTATCCGCAGCAAGTGCTAGATTGTGATAAGAAAAGGGTGGAGTAATTACCTTTGATAAGCAGCAAAAGGGGCTAGCCCCAAGATTTTCGCTAGCAGCTTGTAAAGTTTAATCAATGAATTCACCGCGAGTAAACAAGCGATATCAATATAAAATTTAGAGGGTTAGATGTTAGAGTAACAAGCACTGCGCATGTTTGTTACTCTGCCGCAACTCGGTTAAATATATTGTAAACTGAGTTACGGTGACTAAATGACTTCAATATAAAAATATATCAATCGCTAGTCTATTCTTTTTCAGCGTTTGCAGCCAAGCGTTCTTTACTGCCAATAACTTGAACTTCAGTTAAGCTAAGTTGCTCATAGCCATTACCATAAATTCGTACATAACGACCTGTACGTCCTATATCCAGTGTCTGAGATGCTGTCGTTTGATCAATAATAAATTCTGATATATTGGTCTGGTTGAGTACATCAAACTTAGACAAACTGTTAAATGGCACATCAGAAACAATCACTATGCTGCCTTTCAAACCCAACTTACAGCACTCATTGTGTTGATGTAAGCGTATTTGTTCAATCACATTTACCTTGCCTAAATCAACTTCCCACCACGGTTCGGTCAAATCTACGGTACTCGTTAAGGTACTACTTTCTGAGAGTAAATTAGTGTCTACTTTACCATTAATTGCTTTATCAGCGGTATTTCCTGGCTCTGTTGAGCTTTGACTCGCCTGCCCAGACATTGCCAGGTTATGTTGCCTCTCAATTAATCGCTTATAAGTAAAAGTACTCTGGCCAGTATCGCTCAACGTCTTAATAGTTGTATCTTTTTTAATACTGATTGGCTTTTGATATTTTGGTGATTTTTGCGTTGGCTCTGAACCGTCAACAGTATAAAAAACCTCGGCGTTATTCTTGCTGCTCAAACTAACTTTCGTTTCTCCCCTGAAGTAACCTGATGCAGGAGATGCACTAACACCGTATTTCATCATCTTAAACTTATATAGACCAAACTCTGAGATTACAGGTAAACCACGGGCTTTAATTATTCGTAGACGAACATCGCTAGCAACCACTGGCTGATTTAGTCGTAATAGCCGACGATTACCAACCGTTGTGCCTGAGGCCACTTCAGCCCAAACGCCGTTAGCGACTTTAGATTCTACAACAAAGCGTTCAATTCTTTGACCTAACTCGATATGCTCGCGGATTTGAATAACATCAAAACTAATTTTGTGTCCTATATTAAAGTCAACTGAGCCAGTCAACATTTTGTCGTCTGTTGCCCAATATGTACTAAGATCCTGGTCAAGCAAGTTTTTTCCTGAGAAGTAATCGTTATTTTTACGAGTATTACTCGCCGCTACACTAGCATCAGCTAGCAAGTTTTTGGCAAAGGTTGCTAAAACCGTATCTCTCATCGTTGTGGCTCTAGCAATCTCGTCGGCAGGTACTTTCCCGGTTAAATCTGGAGAAAAATTTAATAATAACGTACTGTTACGGCCAACGGAGTTAAAGTAAATATCTACCACTTCTTCGGCAGTTTTAATTTCATCACAGGTATTAAACCAACAATAACGAATGGGGGTATCGGTTTCAGATGGCCACCAGATCAGATCTTGTTCGTTTTCCGTGCTTGGGTTATTTTCATCTAAAAAAGCGGCGTCTGCAGACACTTTAGTGCCATTAAGTGTTATGGCAAATTCGGCTTCTTTTTTGTCACTGTAAGTCGCTTGACCACGTAAAGAATCGGCTAATTGCACAGACCATTCAGTTTCAAATGCATAACCAGCTTCATTGCCAACCCAGCGCACATCGCTATGGTTAAAGAAGACAGCATCGGGCGCCAATTCTCGGATCCGAGTGAATAATTTCTGCCAATCAAAGTCGTGATTTTTAGAGCCTGCACCGTCAAGCCAAATTTCATGCGTCTCGCCATAGTTAGTTAGCAATTCTTCCCATTGCTGATAAAAGTTATCATTATAGGCTTCAGTACCATAAACAGGATCATGTCTGTCCCAAGGCGATACATAAAAACCAAGCTTAATATCGCGATCACGAAATTCATCTACTAATTCTCGTAGCATATCTCCTTTGCCATTTTTCCAGCTGCTTGATGCAACGTCATAATCAGAAACCGCTGTATCATAGATAGAAAAACCAGAGTGATGTTTGACCACAATAACTGCCATCTTCGCACCCATAGACTCAGCGGCGTCTGCCCACTGTTTTGGATCGAAATTAACCGGGTTGAATTTTTTCGGGTCTTCAGTGCCATCGCCCCATTCTCTCCCATAGTAGGCGTTCAAGCTAAAATGGAAAAATGCATGAACTTCACTACGTTGATAATTTAGCTGACGCTGTGTTGGAGTTGGGTAAATAGGTGTAGGTATAATTGATGCCGATGCCGACGCAACAGCCGGTTGACTGCTTATTGATAATGATAATAGGCTGAAAAGGGTTATTGTGTTTAAAAAGAGTTTATGCATAAAGTATTCTGCTTTAATCGAACGATTAGAAAAACTCCTTCGCTTACTTTTAGCTTGAATCATAAGGAAGGAGAAGTTATCAAGAATATTAGCCACCAATATAATTAATGGCTAAATTTTCACAGGTTAGGAATATTGATTACATCTCGTAACGAATTCCAAACTCAAAACTTTTACCCGCATAACCAACTTCTTGGAAACGTTCTTCAACGCCAGCAAAGTTTTCATCTGGTTCACCAGTAAGGTTTAAAGCTCGAACAGAAAGTTCAAGATTATCAGTTAAATGATAAGATGCTGATACATCAAGTTGGCCACGATCAGTACGCTGACTATTACCAGCCCAAGAGCCTAAATTAGCAAGAAAACTACTGCGGTAATTATAGGCCGCTCGAACTGAAAAGCTCTCATCTTCATAATAGCCAATTAAGTTATGTGTATGTTTTGACATATTAAGTGGCGGTAACATTTGTCCAGTTAATTCATCTACATCACCAGCATTAGAGTCAAGGTAAGTGGTATTAGCAATAAAACCAAAACCATTTTCAAAGTTATGACTAAGTCCTAATTCAATACCTTTATAAATACTTGCATCATCAGAGTTAGTTACTTGATCGATAGCAAAAACATTTCCTGCACTATCAAGACATTGACCACTACTACTGCTTAAGTCGCCATTTGCTAAGTCGTAGTTTGTTGGACAAACACTTTTCTTGGTTAGACCGGCATCAACATCTTTATAGAATACAGAAACATAAACAGCATTACCTTCACCATAGTAATACTCTAAGGCTGCATCAAATGCAGTAGCAATCTGTGGCTTAAGGTTTGGATTACCCTGAGTGATAGCATAATCAGTTGTACCATTTTGATTATCTGTCGAGTTAACCACGCGATTAAAGTTAGGTGCTTTCAATGCAGGGCGAACCAATACTTTTGACGCTGAGAAACGTGTTACCCAATCATCAGTAAGATCCACTGACAAAGTAAAGCTTGGCAATATATTGTCATAGTCAGATTTTAGTTCAGAACTTCCATTATCAACCCCTGAAGGTGCTGAAGTATTTTGTTCTGTTGATACATAACGTGCACCCACATTGGCTCGATACGGGTAATCGCCAAACTCACCTTCAAAGTTAGCCATTGCATAAACGGAGAAGATATCTCTGTCTGCTGAAAAAGTACTCCAGTCATTGTTAATAATTTCACGAGTTGCTTCAACTTCAGGTGTGACTGTCATGGCAATCAACTTATCAAGATCAACCGTTAGAAATTCAGCAGGCCAATCACTAGGGCGATTACCCCCTAAAAAATTATCAGCAGCGGTTATAGCAATATCTTTAAAGTCAGGCATTAACTCCGTGGCCCCCGTATGCTGAACCTTATAATGAAATCTATCATTTCTCTGAGTGCGATATTTTGTACCAAATTCAATTGAATGTAGTGCGCCAGAATCAAAGGTATAATCAAAATCTAACTGAAATGATGACTCCTGATTCGTATCACCACTTGGGTTAGAAGTACCTTTAGCTACCCAATTTACCGCATCAGGACGATCTTCAGCTGACCAAGTACTGGCATCGTTAATTGACTGAGAAGGATTAAAAGCAAGTGCGCCCCATTCAATGTTGGCATCTAAATGATCTATTTTAGAATTGTAAATATAAAATTTGTTATCACTCTCTCTCTTACCTTCGGTAGTGTGAGCAACACCACTAACAGTCCAATTATCGTTAGCCCAAATAAAATCAGCTGTAACAGCATAAGTAGAATAATCTTTTTGCTCTAATACGGGTAGATTCCATATATCAACATTGTCTTCGCTCAAACCAAAAATTGAACTTGCTGCCCCAGATATACTTGCCAGCTCAACATTTGAATAAGCAAGGTTATCACCTGTACCAAAAGCTGGGCGAATATTAGTAATATAGTTTTGAGAGTCTTGTACCGATGAAACGCCCTTTAAACCTAATTTCAACTGTTCACTAACCTGATAATCAGCAGCAAAATTAAGTGTCGTGCTATCACCTACAACACGTTCAATTCTTGTTCTAGTTTTAGTAGGACGCACTGCATCATCTTCACCATTTCCATTTGTATCAACAAATGATGGGCTCTGAATCCAAATTTTATCAAACCGAGTTGATACTTCTTCATTAACAGCAGTAAACAAGATACCTAGCTTGTCATCTAAAAATTTATCCGCGTAGGCAAATGAATAACGAGGGTTTACCTCTTCTTCAAGTTCTTGGTATGTGCCACTAATTTTAGCAATAAATTTTCGCTCATTAAAATCAAGTGGTGAAGCTGATTCAATATTGATGGTGCCCGCTAGACCGCCTTCATCTAAGTCGGCAGTAGGTGTTTTATAAACATCGATACTAGAGGCAATTTCAGATTCAATAAAACCAAAATCAAAACCATCAAACCCAGCAGAGGCATATGTTTGACCGTTAATAGTTACTCGCGCTAAACGAGGATCTAAACCGCGAATAGATATACGTTGGCCACGGCCATCGGCACGACTAATTTGAACACCCGTGATGCGCTGAATTCCCTCAGCAATATTATCAGTTGGTAATTTACCTAAATCATCAGCAGATATGCCATCAACAATTTTAATATTAGAACGCTTAACGTCTAAGGCATTTATGATAGAACTACGAATGCCTACAACTTGAATGTGCTCAACATTCTCAGTAGCTTTTGCCTTGTTATTTTCTTGAGTATCTGCAGCAAGAGCCTGACTGGAAATACCGACAGAGGTCAAAAGGCCTAGCATCGCACAAGTTAATTTGTTTAATTGAAATTTTTTACTCATATTGTTCACCTTGTTATTTCTTATTATATTTAATTGCTGCGATATACAGGACACATACTTATTATTTCTCGTGCTTAATTATTGCTATTGCAGAACTAATTTCATTGAATATATACTAAATGAAGACTTATCCTTATAAGTCTTCATACATCTTACCTTTGGTTTTGCTAAATAACAATTAATTAATTGTTCTTTTTATAAACATATATCCAATTTCTTATCTGTACTGGAGTGATATTACAAATAATCCAAAGCGTTAACCCTTAGAGCAATACCTAACGCGGCTGAACCTAAATCACTTAACCACATGAGTTTTTGACCAAGCAGAATACTCGTTTATTGATAGCACTAACTTAATAAATTACCGAGATTTCTTTCAGCAACTGATTACTGTGTAGTGCCAACTTTAGACAGTTTTACTATGTAATTTGGCATTGAAACTAATTTACTATATATAGAATTTACATTGCTGCAAAATTAGGCTTGGTCTTGTCGTTAACGCCAATGTCTCTGGGTGTGATGCAGCAAATATACGAAATACATTATCCATCTTCATTACGTTTTTGACTGACTCAACCAACTACTTTTATATCGAATAATTATTGACCACTAGAATATTTCACGTTAATGTCATTAGATGTCAGACATAAGACAACTGGCATACGAAAGATGTTGTCTACCTTGACTCGTAATCATTATATACGAGCTAATAACAAAAATTAATCGAGACAAAAAATGCAAAAAACTTTAAACAATAAGTGCGGTAAAATGCCGAAAAAAAGTAATTATAGTGCAGCTATATTTGCTACAACTATCTTATCAATGCCTGCTGTAAATGTAGCTACAACGGCAACTATAGCGGTTGTAGCAAGTACAACATCAATGCTGAGTCAAGCCCAAGTATTGAGCGAATCACAAATTTTAGCCGCTAGGATCACACCTGACTTTATTGAGAAAGAATTTCAAAAAGCACAAAATAAAAATCAAATTTTAAGTGTTACCGTAAATAGTTACCTTCAAAGCCAATTACCAGATGGTAGCTGGAGTGATATTAACTATGCTAATACGTCACAAGCGAGTTGGTCACCCGCAGATCATTTACGCCGATTAAGAGCAATGGCAGCAATCTTTGCCAATGCCAGCTCAGCTCAACAAGCTCAAACTGAGTTTATTAATCTTAAGAATGGCATCAAAGCAGGTATTGACCATTGGTACAGTGTTAACCCTACCAGTACCAATTGGTGGTGGGGAGATATTGGTAAACAGCTATATTTAGGCCCGATTGCGCTAATGATGGAAGGACACCTAGCGTCTTATCAAAAAAATAACGTTATTGGTGATATGCCACTTACGCCTTCGAGTGCTGGCGCAAATAAAACTGATTTTTCAAAATTAGTCATTTATGGCGGCTTATTACTCGCTGACAATAACCGCATTACTTCAGGTATGAACGGTATTAATGAAAGTATTATTATCACCGATGGCGAAGGTATTCAGGTTGATTACTCTTTCCACCAGCATGGTGCGCAATTACATAATGGCTCGTACGGTAAAGTATTCTTTAATACTGCCATTTATTGGGCTTATCAAATAAGAGACCTGCAGTGGAGCTTTAGTGCAGCAAAAACTAATATTCTTACCTCATATTTTCTCGACAGTGATCGCTGGGTAACACGAGGTGGCAAGATAGATTATAGCACCCGTGGTCGCGGAATTTCTCGTGCAGAGCCAGAGAATCCAAGTAATGATACCTTATTAAAACAAATCGATTATGTCGCTGCACTAGCACCTACTAGAACTGCAGAAACTAACGCATACAAAGCACACTTGCAAGGCGGCGTGGCTAACTTAAACGGCTTTAAGCATTTTTGGCGTTCAGATTATTCAGCCAATATGAAAGATGTTTATTTATTTACGGTGCATATGGCCTCTAAACGTGTTGCCACTACCGAAACCGGTAATGGTGAAAACTTATTAGGTTACTGGTTAGGCTTTGGTAACACCTTTTTAACCTTACGTGGTGATGAATACCATAATATTTTTCCTGTTTGGGATTGGAAATATATTCCGGGGGTAACCTCACCTGCATATGAAGGTATTGGCGGTGCCTGGGGTAAACATTTACATCAGTCAACTTTTGTTGGTGGTGTTGCTAATGGCGCTTATGGTGTAACCACCATGGACCTGAATATTATGGGAACTCAAGCTAAAAAGTCATGGTTTCACTTTGCTGATGAGATTGTTGCACTCGGTGCAGGGATTAACTCAACCAGTAACCTAGATATTAATACTACAATTAACCAGTCATTATTAAATGGCCCTGTAACCGTTGATGGCAGTGTCTATCCAAACGGACAAACACAGCTAATAAATGCTAACTGGGTACATCACGATAATATCGGTTATGTATTCCCCGAGCTATGGTCTGGAGTAATGTCTAATAAAAGCCAAAGTGGTAAGTGGAGCCGTATTAATAATAACCAATCAACTGATGTAGTGACTAAAGACGTATTTACCCTACGTGTTGATCACAACATACAGCCAATTGATGACAGTTATCAATATATATTACTGCCAGGTAAAACTTCAGCAGAAGTGGCACAATACTCTATAACCACTCCTGTTACTGTTATAGTAAACACCAAAACAACTCAAGCAGTTAGGCACTCTGCGTTAAATCAAACGGGCATTGTATTTCATCAAGCGGGTAGCCAAGAAATATCCCCAGGCCTTATCGTGAGTGTTGATCGTCCAAGTACTTTATTATTAGATCAATCCCAAGGGAATATGACTGTTAGTGCATCAACTCCTGGCTCTGTTGGTGGTGTACTTAAAGTGTGTATGCAATATGGTAATAGTGCTACCTTGGTAGATGCTATCGCTATGCCATCAGCTAGCAATGAATCAGGGAAAACAATAACTAAGTTATTTAATGGTGTCGCTGGCGATTGCCAACCGGCTCCACCAGTAACCAGTTTGCTCCCTTCTGATGATGCCTTTGTTCGTGGCGGTAGTCATGCAAACAGCAATTGGGGAAATAGGTCGTATCTTGTCGCCAATAATGCTACTAACGCTAGTTATAATAGAAAAACCTTTTTACGCTGGGATTTAACTCAAATAAACGCAACCACTGTCGCTAATGCCCAAGTAAAAGTGTATATACCAAACTTGAAAACTAGCCCTGCTAAGCTCAATATCCATAAAACCGGTGATAGCTGGCAAGAAAACAACATTACCTGGAATAATAGTCCTAATACAGGTTGGTTATTTGCTCAGCCAGTCGTATCAGGCGCTGGGCAATGGGTAACATTCGATGCTACTGATTTTGTTAATGCTGAACTTGCTGGTGATAAGAATATGAGTATGGTTATGATTGCTGAAACCCCAGGTGTTTACTTAGGATTCAACAGTAAAGAAAATGCTCAATTTAAACCAGAGCTCATCCTTACTTATTAACCTTCCTCGTCGGTAGAATAAGTCATTAATAAAATTTTAGCCTTCAAGTGCATCAAGCTTGGGGGCTTTTTTATGCCTTAATTAACAAAATTATTTCATATAATTTACTTTTAAGTTAAAAAAGGAAACAAATAAAATAAAACACCAAAACACATAAGA
>Ga0105356_10004747_pt1 | contig 13074 bp, 10 predicted proteins | sample GOMGulsemesocosm_3_FD_83502 | JGI IMG/M metagenome (GOLD analysis project Ga0105356, IMG submission 83502) | Methane-oxidizing microbial communities from mesocosms in the Gulf of Mexico - GOM9D Gulf of Mexico | ecosystem: Environmental > Aquatic > Marine > Cold seeps | place: Gulf of Mexico...
TCAACCATCAATAGTTGAAAGAATAAGAACGCTAATGAATAGTGCAACAATAAACTCTAATGTTGATTCCTTAGCAGGTGCAAATTTATTTATGAGTGCCAAAGATTTTTGGCTAGCCGAAGGTTTTCCCGAAGAGCTAACGACTTGCGAAGATATATTTTTCACTTCAAAAGTAGCGAAAAATGGCCTGTTATTTTGTACTGGTAGAACTAACCATGTACATTTAGGTGAAGATAAAAGTTGGAGCCAAATGTTTCACAAAGAAATATGGCGTGGTCAATCAAATATCAAGTCTTTGTTTGGCCGTTCCATACCTTTTCGAGAGTACCCGAGTTTACTCGTCCCTATTGGGATTTTCTTTTTTACTTCAGCGGCAAGTATTTTATTACTATTAGGTGAATTTGGTAGTACATTGTATTGTTTTCTCATTATTGCTTTACCAGTTTTTCTATATAGTCTGCGTTTAAATAAAATGGTCAAAGGGGAAATTAAATTTGCTGTAATTGTTAAATTCTATTTGATATATTTCGCAGCTAGAGCAATCGGCACAGTAATTGGTGTGACAAAGTCTTTTAACGTAAGGAACTCGGTGTGAATCAACAAAAAGTAAAAGTTTTACAATTTATTTGTTCTACTGGATTTTATGGTGCTGAGCGATGGATTTTAGCATTGGCTAAAAATTTGCCTAAGGATAGCGTCCCATGTGATTTGGTTGTCACAATTGAAAACAACTCAAAAGACTTAGAGTTAGTTAAACAATATAAAAAACAAAATATTGGGAAAATATTTAAAGTTCCAATGAAACATAAATTTGATTACTCTGTTGTAAACAAATTAGCAAAAATCATTAAGGACAATGACTATGATGTTATTCATAGCCATGGTTACAAGTCTGATATTTTAGGTGTATTAGCAGCTAAAAAAGCAGGTATTCGCTCTGTGATTACACCACATGGTTTTGAAAATGCGAAAGACTTTAAACTTCGTTTATTCATCTGGCTAGGTAATCGAATGATGAAATACGCCAATGTTGTGGTTCCTCTCTCTAAAGCGCTGTGCCAAGACGTTGAAGGCTTTGGCGTTAAAGACGAGAAAATAGAGTATGTGCAGAATGGCGTAGACTTATCAGAAGTCGAAGAACAAAAAGTTAAAAACAATAAATTAACTTCTGTAGGTGATGCTAAGCGGATTGGCTTTGTTGGCCAAATGATCTGCAGGAAAAACATTCGTGACATTTTAGATATTTTTAATACTTTAGCTGAAAAGTATCCGAACATTACACTGAGCTTATTAGGCGACGGTGAATCTCGCGTTGAATTAGAAATATACACAAAAACCTTAAAGCATAAAAACCGCATTGAATTTATGGGCTACAGAGACGACCGGCTTGAATTATTACAAAGCTTTGATCTATTTGTAATGACATCAAGCCTTGAAGGTATTCCTCGCTGTTTAATGGAAGCTACTGCAATGGGGATACCTGTCGCAGCTTATAATATTGCAGGTGTAGACCAGTTAATTGAACATGAGAAAACAGGATTATTAGCCCCATTTGGTAAAAAAGAAATATTAACAACATACTGGGAAGATCTTCTGTTTAATGAAGAAAAAGCTAAAAAATTAAGCGATAAAGCTTATCAATTTGTTAATGAAAATTATGCGGGTAAACGTATGGCAGCAGAATACATTGAAGTATTCAAGCACCTGTTAAACGGAAAGTACGATTAATGCATATGCTAGAAAAACCCAACATTCAATTTATTTTATCAGTAGACACTGAAGAAGAATGGGACTGGTCAGGCTCTTTCCCCGAGAAAGATTTCTCTGTTAAAAATGTTAATGAGATCCCTGCATTTCAACTTTATTGTCAAGAACTTGGTATTAAGCCCACATATTTAGTCGACCACGCTGTATCTAATAACTTAGAAAGTGCCGCTATTATAAGACAATTACCTCAGGATTATTGTGAAATAGGCGCTCATTTACATCCATGGGCAAACCCTCCATTTACAGGAAAGACCACTGAATTTCTCTCTCACGTTATTAACTTACCTATTGATATAGTGGAAGCAAAACTTGAAGAATTAGTATCAAGTATTCAACAGAATATAGGTGTTAGGCCAACATCATTTAGAACTGGACGATGGGGAATTAATGGCGCAGTTATAGAGCTACTAGCAAAGTATAAGTTCGAAGTAGACAGTAGTATTTACCCTTTATATTACAACGAATTTTTCAGCTGTGAAACTGCCCCTACTCAGCATTATAAACCGAGTTTGGCTAATACAAATATTCATGATAAAGACCAAACACATAATATTATTGAATTGCCTGTGAGCTGTGGATTTAACCGCTCCAATTATGCAATAGCACAAAACATGCACAAGCTGTTCGAAAAACGCCCTTTCTCTTGGCTAAAAGTTAATGGGATCTTATGGCATACGTTACTATTAAGAAAAATATATTTAAGCCCAGAGCTCTGTTCTAGCAAAGACATGATCAGGCTAATTGATAATAAATTTAAAAATGGCGATAGGTGTTTCCATATGTATCTTCATAGTTCAAGCCTTCTTACTAATGTTACCGGACTAAATAACGAATTAAATGCCAGAGAAAATATCTGCCAACGAATATCTGAAGTCATTCATCATTTATCTCATATCGCTAATGTTGAATTTCTCACTCTCACCGAAGCAAAATCTAAATTAACGACAATGGAAAATGAATGATCAACATTAGATTAGTCCAAAGTACAGACCTTGAAAATTGGGACAACTATGTAAAACATCACCCTCATGCATCTGCTTATCATCAAATCGCATGGAAAAAATCCGTTGAAAATGCGTATAAGCATCGTTGCTTTTATTGGTTAGCTGAGAATGAGAAAAAAAGCATTATTGGTGTTCTGCCAACAGTTTGGGTTAAATCGCCTATATCAAAAGGTAGCCTTTGTGCTCTACCCTATTGTGATGTAGGTGGTGCATTAGCAAATGATGACGAAATTGAACAAACGCTTATAAAAGAAGCCATTACTTATTGTAAAATCAATAATATTCCAACGTTTGACAATAGAAGTAGTATGCCAAGCAAGTTAGCTTTCGATAGTGAAGATAGCCCAGCCCCTAAAGTACGAATGCTAATCTCTTTTCCTGAGACTTCAGACGAATTATTTGCCGGTTTCAAATCAAAATTACGCAGTCAAATTCGCAAAGCTGAAAAAAATTCTTTAACGGCTTCAACTGCTACAGATTCAGAACATTTAGATGCTTTTTATCAAGTATTCACACGCAACATGCGCGACCTAGGCTCACCTGTTCATGCAAAACCATGGTTTCAAGAAATAGTAAACGCCTACGGTGAAGATATAATTATTGCTAATATTTATTTTGAAGGTAAAGTTATAGGCGCTGGCATCGTATTATTTGTTGGGAATAAAGCATGCATCCCATGGGCGTCAACAAATGCCGATTACAAAAAATTAGCACCTAACATGTTGCTGTATTGGACATTACTGAAGTTTGCTAACGACAAAGGTTGTAAAGAGTTTGATTTTGGTCGCTCGACATTAGGTGAAGGCACTTACCGATTCAAGAACCAATGGGGCGCAGAGCCACAATTATTAAATTGGCAAAAAATTGATAATAACGGTCAACTTATAACAGAAAGCACGGGGGATGTTAGTAAGTTAAGAAAAGTTGTAGAACAAACCTGGCAGAAGTTACCTGTGGGTTTAAGCGAATTTTTAGGCCCCAAAATACGACGATATATCAGCTTATAATCACCATCATCGTCATTCCGGAAGTGTAGTAGTAATTTCCCTGAATGTACTTTCATCATTCCAGTGGTGTTTTAGTAATTCTCCCTGAATGTACTTTCGTCATGCCAGTGGTGTTTTAGGCCGGAATCTATATAATACTTACAATAAAAATAATAAGGATATTTTCAATACATGTGTGGTATTGCAGGATTTAGCCAATTTGATCAAGAGATAGCTTCTCAACAAACTTTAATTGAGATGGGCAACGCTATTTTTCATCGTGGCCCCGATGCGGGAGGCGAATACCTAGACGATAATATAGCTCTGTGCCATAGAAGGCTGGCTATTATCGATTTGTCTGATGCGGGTATTCAACCTATGCATTCATTTGACCAACGTTATGTCATTGCATTTAACGGTGAGATTTATAACTTTTTAGAATTGAGAGAAAGTTTAATTTCAGAAGGTTATCAATTTAATACCCATACCGACACCGAAGTAATACTCGCTTTATATGCTAAATATGGCACCGATTGTTTAGCTCACCTAAATGGCATGTTTGCTTTTGCGTTATGGGATAAACAAGACAAAACACTTTTCATTGCCCGCGACCGTATGGGTAAAAAACCACTGTATTATCATTTTGATGGCAAAAACATTTATTTTGCTTCTGAACTAAAGTCATTATTGAAATTGCCACAAATATCAAAAGAAGTTAGTACTGAGGCCGTTTATGACTTTTTTGCATATCAATATATTCCTGACCCTAAAACAATATTCAACAACGTTTACAAATTAGAACCTGGGCACTTTATAACGTTAGATAATTCTGGCTTAACTAAACAACAATACTGGGATATATCATTTTCACAAGTTAACACTGACTCCGAAGAAAAGATTAAAGATGATCTCACCAAACTAACTAAATCATGCACTAAAAATCGCATGATTAGCGATGTTCCGCTTGGCGCTTTTTTAAGTGGTGGTGTCGACTCGAGTGGTGTTGTAGCATTAATGTCAGAAATTGCTGAAGAAAGTAACAGCAAGCCAATTACCACCTGTTCAATTGGCTTTGATGATGAAAAATATAATGAAGTTAAATTTGCTCGCAGCGTTGCTGAGCAATATAAAACTGACCATCACGAATTCACCGTACATCAAAATGTAAAAGATGATTTAGAAAAAATAGTAAGCTTTTTTGATGAACCCTTTGCCGATCCTTCGTTAGTACCAACTTACTTTGTGTCAGAACTGGCGAAACAACAAGTAACAGTAGCTGTTGCCGGTGACGGCGGAGACGAAGTATTTGCGGGTTATGAAAAGTATTCAGTTGACCATACTGAAAATCAGCTTAGAGATAAGTTTCCTAATTTTGTACGTAAATCACTCTTTCCTACTCTAGCTAAAGTAGTAGGCAGTTTTAAAGCGACACCATTTAGACGCGCTAAATCTCTATTAACTAGCCTAAGTGTCGATCCAGCGATGGGATTTTATATCTCAAACTCATTTATTAATGATGATGTATGGAACGACTTAGTTAATAATGAGACCAGAACTAAATTAGCCGGTTACCACCCATCGAAAATCACTACGGATGCTTATGCAAAAGCAGATGGTTCAGATCATTTATCTAAAATTTTGTATACCGATATGAAAACCTATTTACCCGGTGGCATATTAGTAAAAGTAGATCGAATGAGTATGGCGAACTCATTAGAAGTACGAGCACCTATTCTTGATTACAAAATAGTAGAATTTGCAGCAAAGATACCTTCTAAATATAAATTTAATACTGAACAAACTAAGCCAGAAAAAAAATATATTCTTAAAGAGATTTTCAAACCATTTTTGACTGAAGACATTCTATATCGTAAGAAAATGGGCTTCTCAGTACCTTTAGCAGATTGGTTACGAACAGAACTGAAAGAAACCACAGAAGAGCGACTATTTAACCGTACCGAAGGGTTAACTGATTACTTGAAACCAGAAGCCATTAAAAATATGTGGCAAGAACATCAAAACAAAAGCGCTGACCATTCTTCACCACTATGGAGTATGCTAATGTTTCAAATGTGGTGGGATATATATATGAATAATAATGCAACGGCTGCAACAGAGATTAAAAAATAAACATGCAAAATCGGAATCTTTCATTAGACTTTTTGAGATCCATTGCCATATTAATGGTGTTTACTGGGCACACTGTCTTAAGTTATGGGGCGCCTGAAATACTTGCCCCTCTTCAATTCGGCGGTACAGGTGTCGACTTGTTTTTTGTGCTATCGGGATGGCTTATTGGCTACCAATTATTTAATGAATTGAAACGACATGGAAATATTGAAGTTAAACGCTTCTGGATAAGAAGATGGATGAGAACATTACCTGCTTATTATGCAGTATTAATGTTCACTATTACCCAGCAAATATTAACAAAAAACGACTTTGAAATTCCATTTGATTACTTCGTTTTTCTACAAAACTATAACCAACCCTTTTCAATATTTTCTGTAAGTTGGTCTTTGTGTGTTGAAGAACAGTTTTATCTCATTATTGCTCCCCTAATTGTCTTATTAGCTAAACTAACTCGCCAACAACGAACCTTGATATTGATTTTACTTATTGCTTTACCCACCTTATTCAGGGGATTAGAGCTATATAACAACTTAAAAGAGACTCATGTACGTTGGGATTGCTGCTTAATGGGAATATTGTTAGCAAATATTAAGTTTTCATACCCTACTTTTTGGCAACGTTTACTGAATATAGCCCCTAAGTATGCACTAGTAAGCCTTTTTGTATATTTAGGTTTTTACTATTTAAGATGGTATCCCCTAGATTTCACATTTCAGCCAAGCAAATTAATTCTCGCATTTATTTTTAGTAGCTGGATCCTATGGGCAAATGTAAAAAAGATTTCGTTTGGTAATAAGATAAACCAAATGGTTTACTATGTTTCAACACGTTCATATGCAATTTATTTATTACATCCCGATGCTCTAGCAATTACTCGACGATTATTTTCTGACCAACTTTTTATTATTTATATATTAATAGCTTTTATCATATCCTGTTGTGCGGCAGAACTACTTTATCGTTTTATCGAGTTACCTTTTATGAATATGCGAAAGAACTTCGGCGCTTCTAAATCTAGACCTAAATTAGCAGGTAGCTCTGTGCAGGAAGTTACCTAAATGGAATGTCTGTGTTACCATAATTATGCGCCATCCTCCTTATTAATTAATAAATTAGCACAGTAATAATATGATAGAAAATGGAAATTCAATCCCAGAAAAAGCAAAACTCACGTGCCAAATATGTATTGTCGGGGGCGGAGTAGCCGGCATTGTTTTAGCAAACGAACTTAAAGATCATTTCGAAGATATAATACTTGTTGAATCTGGCGACATAAATTATCAACAAGAAAGCCAAGACCTTTATCAGGCAGAAAGCTTTCCTCCCCCCTTACCCGATCCACACTATGCAAGATTACGATTTTTAGGAGGAAGCAGTAATCACTGGCAAAATAATACCTCACCATTAGATCCTATAGACTTTGAGCATAGAGAATGGGTACCTAATAGTGGCTGGCCAATATCTTTCGCAGACTTGTCTGTCCATTATATAAAAGCACAGTTTTATTGCGGTGTAGAAACAGATGGTTATCAAACCAATGACTGGACAAAAAGATTAAATAAAATCGACGTAGTCGCTAACTCCAAAATTTTAGAAACTCGGATTACGAAAGCTTCGAACCCTCCAGTTCATTTTTTTGCACAGCATGGTCAAGCAATTGTAGATGCAAAAAATATAAGAATACTAACCAATAGCAACCTCGTTGATATTGATTATGACAAGCAAACAAAGAAAGCTACAAGTATTGCCATTATAAATAACAAAGGTATTAGCTTTACGCTGCATGCAGATACTTTTGTAATCGGTTTAGGTGGTCTTGAAAACGCTAGAATGTTGTTAGCATTTAATGAAAAACATGAAAATAAGCTAGGGAATCAAGGTGACAAAGTTGGTCGCTACTTTATGGAGCACCCTACGCCTAGAGCCGCACATTTATTTACTGATCAACCAGAGGTTTTTGATTTCTACCAAGCTTCATTGCTCGAACAAAAATATGTACTTGGCTTTCTAACATTATCTAATAATGCACTACGACAAAACAAAACCACTAATATAAGAATGCCAATGGTGCCCGTTAGCGAATATACCATTTCTGATGGCATATCTTCTTCACATATATTGGGAGAAGCCCTATCTGATTTCTCATTACCCGAAGGCACAGCTTCACATTTGTATAACATTATTTCTGATATGGATATGGTTCTTGAGGCAATAGCACGTAAGAAATTTGATTCACGTTTGTTTGACGGTGCGAATGACGTTGGGGGGTTTGAAATCCCTATGATGATGGAGCAAACACCAACTGAAGATAATCGTATAAAACTAAGTACAAAACGGGATTCACTTGGAATACCTAAAATAATTATTGACTACAAAATCAGTGATTCAGATAAGAATAGATTATGGACATCCTTAGAGGTTGCAGCGCAAGAAATAGGTGCTCAGTCGTTAGGTCGATTAAAGTTACTTAAAAATCGTTCTAGTCGAATCTGGAATGATCAGCTCGGATTTAGTAATCATCATATGGGGACCACCCGCATGAGTACTACTCCTGAAACAGGAGTAGTTGATAGTAACCAGCTAGTTTTCGGTACTGAAAACCTATATGTTTCGGGTTCTTCCGTATTTTCTACCGGAGGTAATGTTCCACCAACCTTAACCATAGTAGCAATGACTATTAGACTTGCAGAGCATTTAAAAAATGGATAAAAGCAGAAGAAAACTATTAAAAGCATTATCTGTATTATCAGCGACAACAATCAGTGCACCATTGTTTGCTGGTTTAGGGTACACGTCCCCTAATTCAGCACATGAGCAATTTAATTTGGCTTTAAAAACTTGGCAAAAATCGGAAGGTATATGCCCTGCATCATATATAGAACAAATAGGAATAAACAAAGACAACTACAAATATATACAAAAAAATCAATTTATTGCTGGCGAAATCATAGAGCTTGATGGCTTAGTGCTCAGTAAATGTGAAGTGGCAAGCCTTGCCAATATTGCATTAATTATTAAGGAGTAGAACTAGACAATGTTCGGTTTATTAAGAACAATTCTTGCTATCAATGTTGTTGCCTATCATATTCTAAAGGTTCCAACTATTGGGCCTTATGCTGTATATTCTTTTTTCATATTGAGCGGTTTTTTAATGACCATGATTATGCAAAAAACATATGGTTATAGTTTATTGGGCTTTAAAAATTACGCTTCAAACAGACTTTTAAGGCTATATCCAATTTATTGGATATTAATGCTTGTTACCTTGATAATAATCTATTTTGTTGGCAATGACATTGCACAAGAATTTCATCATAGCTTAAGAGTCCCTACAACTTGGCAGGAATTCCTTGCTAATACTTTAATGATATTTCCGGGGCTAATGGAATATCCGACACGTGTATTACCTGCTACATGGGCACTAACTATAGAACTATTTTTTTATCTATTGATTGGTTTAGGTATATCCAAAAATAGGAACGTAACGCTTGTCTGGTTTATTGGTAGCATAACTTACACCGTATTTATGATGTATTCTACAAAGGTTATTGCCTATGATTATGGTAGTCTTTTAACAGCTTCATTCCCCTTCTCACTGGGAGCTTTTATCTATCATTATAAGCAATCCCTCCATTCATTACTGGAAAAATATATTCCACTAAAAGTCAGTTTACCACTATTTATTATTAATTTAGTGCTAAGTATTTCTTTACCAATATTTTGGTCAGACTCTTTTAGTTGGAAAATTAGTTTCATTTTTCAAACTTTGAATATTGCATTAACAGCTTGCCTAATTCTCCAATTACAAAACATTAAAACAAACAAAAAATGGATGACACTCGATAAAAAAATCGGTGACTATTCCTATCCGATATATATATTCCACTGGTCCGCTGCACTCATCGTTTTCTGGTTGATTACAGTGCAGAATATTCAAATATCAAAGCCCAATAACGATATAGTTATATTTTTAGGGGCATTAGCTATTTCCTATGTAATCGGATCGTTTGCTAATAAATTCAATGATAAATACATAGAAAAACTAAGGAAGAAAAATAGGAAGGTAAAGAATAAAATGAATTTGGCTAAAGTATGAGAGATGTAGTTGTTCTAATAATTATTTTATTATTTTTAATTATAGCATTTCGCGATAGTATTGGTGGGATGATAGCTTATTGGTGGTTTGCTATTTTTAGGCCACAAGATTGGGTCTATATGGATATCACTGGTTTTAGGTTTCCGATGATAGCCACTCTCCTGTTTTTCATACCATCAATGCTTCGTGGTAAGTATCCGACACTGAAAGATAGTATCGCTGTTTTGATGGTTACTTTTTATTTATTAATGTTACTTTCAAATTCCGTTAACGGATGCAGTGATATTTATCAAGTCATTGAACCTGCTCTTTATATGTTTTTATTGCTTTTTGCTATATTCCTTTCTGTGTCCGTAATTGAAAGTAAACAACACTTGATATATTTAATAGCTATTGTTGGTTTATCATTAGGATTTTATGCCGGAAAAGCAGGAATAAGTGCAATAATTGGTGGTGGTTATTCTAGTTATGGCTCTTCGAATATGGGAGGTATATTCTCAGGGAGTAACGCTTTTGCCATGGGTAGTGGTATTTTACTATTTTTTCTTATTTTCATCTATCAGCAATGCTCAAATAGAAAGTCAAAAATATTGTTTCCAAAGTACTTAGTTCTTCATCCAAAATTATTTTCACTGGCTATGTTATTGCTTGTTATTGGTACTATTTTTAATATTGTAACGTTGGCTTCTCGTGGTTCTGCCATAGCAACATTCTTAGCGTTAATTTTACTTTTTATATTAAATGGAAAGTGGTTTAAAAAAGCACTATTAATGGTACCTTTACTTGCTATTGCTTTTACAGTGGTGCCACTTCCTGAGGGTTATGAGCAACGCATTGAGTCTGCTTTTGCAGATAAAGAAGAATTGGATACGTCTGCTGCATCAAGACCTCACTTTTGGCAAGTAGCAATTAACATGACTAAAAGTTATCCCGTAGGCGTTGGCCCCGGCTGTTTTCGAGAATATTACGACCTATTTGATCATTCCGGAGGCCAATACAATCGCGCTCGAGATGTTCATAGTAGTCATTTCCAGGTACTTGCTGAGCTAGGCTATTTAGGCATTGTTACTTGGATACTCTTGTTTTCATTTACTTACCTTCGCCTATTTAAACTTCGTAGAATTGTTAAGACACATGAAAAAAATATCGAAAACCCTATATTTTATACGCAATTATGTAATGCAATTATTTGCAGTATCACCGTATATCTTATTGGCGGTTCGCTTTATTCACTAACATTCAACGATTTAATATGGCTCAATTTTGGTATTACCATCGTATTGACAAAGTTAATAAAAGGTGAAGTTGCTTCCATACCAAAAAACGTACAGAAGCCTAGTAAAGTGTAGACTTATAGTCCAACGGCCAACCAACTTAGTGATGCTTGAGACAGTCGAGTATCACACCAGGTATGGAAACTAAGGACAAAAGAACTTGTAGTAATATTGCTTACTTTTGCTTTCAATCGATGATCAGGCCCGTTCGCAAAATCTAACGTTTGAAAAGATGCCAATACATGGGGAACTGAAAGAAATGGTGAATCGAAGTTGATTATACTTTCAACAATACCCTTTTTGCCATTACATTGCTTTGACTGCATCAATTCAGGAAATTGTTGAATAGTCAAACTAACATATCCGCTTTGAACCTGCATCAAATTCTGCTCACTACGAACATCATTTACCAAGCCATTAATTAAGGATAATTGATTGTTAATCGCTTTATCTTTCCTTTTTATATCAATTAATAAGCGGTCTATTTCACGTTGTTGATGTAAAAGTTTATTAGTAATATTGGTACTTGAACTTGATAAGGTATGTAGTACGATATTTTCTACTTTAGATGGTAGTACAAATAGCATAGCTAATAAGGTAACAAATACACTGCTACTAATTATTACAATTGGGAAAAACTGTTTTTTTATCATGAGTTATCTTATAAACATATAGTGTTAATTTTCATAATTTAAAGTAACATCACTACTATGTAAACATGTTAATAACTATTCATCTCCATTTGGTTATAAGTTCATATAATTATTAATAACTCTGTGTAATAGTGTGCCTTGATTCAGCTGAAAAAAAATAAAATGAAAAAAACAAATATAATGCACATAACCTTTGATATGCGTATCGGAGGCACTGAAATGGTTATTAAAAATATAATCGATGGTAGTGACACAAATTTATTTACAATGACAATTCTCTGTATAGAGTCGCCCTTAGGGCCATTTGCTGAAGATCTTAAAAAAGACAATATTCGTTTTTTCGAACTCGACCGTCAACCTGGTTTTGACATAAATTTAATTAAAAAAATTCGCTCTATAATAAAAAACAACAACATTGATATTATTCATTGTCATCAATATACCCCATGGGTATACGGTGTAATCGCTGCTGTCCTAACCAAAACCAGAGTTATTTTTACCGAACATGGTCGCTTTCATCCAGATTCCAGCACATGGAAACGCAAATTAGTTAACCCTATCCTCAATTTATTTACTGATCAGGTAACTGCAATTTCAAAAGCAACGAAACAAGCTCTGGTTGAATTTGAAAATATTAACGAAACATCAATAGACGTTGTATATAATGGGATAACACCTTTAGCTGTTGTACAGTCTGACGTGGATAAATTAAGAATAGAATTGTCTATCGCTCAGAGCCATAACATTCTCGGTACTATCGCTCGTTTCGATCCGATAAAAAATCATATTATGATGTTAAAAGCTTTTTCGTTAGTACTTGAACAACAACCAAATACTACCTTAATTATTGTAGGCGACGGCGAAGAACGTGAAAAGATTGAAGCATGTATTAAACAACTAAACTTAGCTCAAAACGTAATTTTAACTGGCTATCAAACAAAGCCACATAATTACTTAGCTTTAATGGATATATACTTGTTATCATCGTTTAGCGAAGGAACCTCGATGACACTTTTAGAAGCGATGTCGTTAGGTAAACCTTGTGTGGTAACAGATGCAGGGGGTAATCCTGAAATAGTGATAGATGGAGAAAATGGTTTTGTTACACCAAATGATAATGCTCAAAAGTTTGCTCAAGGAATAACAAATATTCTAGAATCA
>Ga0105356_10004748_pt1 | contig 13073 bp, 8 predicted proteins | sample GOMGulsemesocosm_3_FD_83502 | JGI IMG/M metagenome (GOLD analysis project Ga0105356, IMG submission 83502) | Methane-oxidizing microbial communities from mesocosms in the Gulf of Mexico - GOM9D Gulf of Mexico | ecosystem: Environmental > Aquatic > Marine > Cold seeps | place: Gulf of Mexico...
ATTACTAATGGTGACTCTATATATTCATTAGGGGATAAATATACTCTTCGCTCGAATGACGAAGAAAGGGGCACCATTTACGACACAGCTACTGTTAACCTAAACGGTAGTAGTGTTGCTGACTATTCTGACAACAGTAGAGGCTGGTACATGGTTAAAGATTTTGTTGCTGATAATGAAAATAACGGCAGTGGAACTATAGAAGTTCCTGAGCCTTCAAGTGTAGCATTTTTTGGTCTAGCGCTACTTGGCTTTGGTGTTCGTCGCGCTAGAAAGTAACCATAGTTTTACTGCCAGCTAACACAATGTAAGATAAAAAAAGCACCTGACATATAATATGTTAGGTGCTTTTTTTGATCTTACATGTTTACTTTATACTTAACTCATTTCGCTTAATTGTTTCAATTAACTGGTCTTCCACATCTTAATCATGCCTTTACTATCAATACCCGAATTACCTTTAACCACGGCCTTTAGTTGATACTTAGCCTCAGAGTCATACTCCTTCAGTTTAAGCTGATAAACCACGCCTGATAAGATCTCACCACTTAAGCCATAATGCCTATCTCTAGCGACACGTTTACCATTTTGGAACAACTCAATCGATTGTACCTCTAAAGCATTTTTACCGCCAAGGTGAAGCATTGCTAGCTTATATTTGCCTTCCACTGTTATTTGTTCGGTAACATCCCACATTAATTCACTAAACTCTGTGGTTATTTCGTTGGCTGACCATGTAGCAACTTTTGGGTAGTTAAAGAAATCCTTTACCGTTAACTTCGCTTCTTTTTTATCTTCATAAGGTATTTCTTGTACTTGCCAACGTTTATATTGGGTTTTCATCCGTTGTTGAAAGTGGGAAAAATCTTTACGTTTTAAATCAGTCCAACCCACTTCAGCACAAGCACTAAATCGTGGAAAAACTTGTTTATACATGCGCTCGGCTGTTGGGATCCATTCGCCCCACATTTGACAACCTAGTCCTTCAACATTGCTATGATATTTTTCTTCTAAGCCCGAAAAGATGGGGTCAAAATGGTAGGCTTTTGCCATACTAATAGTACGGTAACCATAATCTAAATAGGTATACATATGCCAAGAGTTCACCACTTGATGACCTTTTTTAATGGCGTTTTCAGCTAAATCTCGGCTACCTTTCCAAAAATGTACTAACGCACTTTTAGACAAAGATGCTGCCTTCCCTGTTTGACCGTCCTTTAAGAAACCATGTAAATCATCACCCATTATTTCGTTCCAGCCCATCATACGACGGCCCTTTGCTTCAATAATTTTAGATATTCTATTGGTGAAATATATTTGCACATCAGCCATGGTTTGCAGGTTTTCACGCTTCATTAACGCTTTAATTTCGTCACTGTCTTTCCATTGGTCAAAACGAACTTCATCACCACCAATATGTATTACCTCTCCGGGGAATAATGCAACGACTTCATCTAAGATATCACTGAGCATTTGATACACTTTTTCATCAGCTGCATTGTAACTATCAATCATCTTGCCAAACACAACGGGTACCTCAATATCACGGCGCCCGGTGCCAAGCTCAGGGTAAGCAGCAACGGCGGCGCTCGCATGACCGGGCATACCAATCTCTGGCACGATAGTAATATGACGTTTAGTGGCATAGGCAACAATTTCACGAATATCATCTTGGCTATAAAACCCCTCATGTACTTCACCTGAGCGTTTTTTGCTATTCCAACCACCCAATTGTGTATCACTGCGTTTTGAACCAATTTCCGTTAACAAAGGGTATTTTTTTATCTCTATGCGCCAGCCCTGATCGTCCGTCAAATGCCAATGAAAAACATTCATTTTTTGTTGCGCCATTTGTTCAAGTAAACGTTTTACAATTTCTTTTCCTTGGAAATGACGCGCTTCATCTAACATAAATCCACGCCAAGCAAAGCGAGGTTTATCCGTTATTTCAATATAAGGAAGCGTTAAGTCATTCACAACACTACCTTTACCAAGTAGTTGTGCGGGAAGCATTTGAATTAAACTTTGTACCCCATAAAAAGCCCCTGCAGGCTGACTTGCTCTGATTATGACTCCAAGTTTATTTACTGTTAACTGATAACCTTCAGCGCCTAAATCGGCATTACTTGAGACTATAAACCACGACGTGGTTGCACTCTTGCTTGGTGAGTTGTTGTTAATAACCTTGACGTGCTTTGACAATATATCAGTAAGGTACTTTGCTTCGTTGGCAAAACGAGACTCTGCAGAAATTACCACATGTTTACGAAATTTATAGTGACCTTCATTAACGTCCATTTGCAGTGGTCTGGGAATTATTGATGGCTCTGTTATCGCCATTGCTTGACCCCAGCAACTGCATAACATTAATAGTAAAATAAACTTATCCCGAATTGGTTTCATACTCAATCACCTTTAAAATAGTAGAAAGTGTCTCGCTAATTAATGTTATTAAAGCCAAATAGCAATAACTTAATAAGCAACAGTGTTTGCATCTTTACACAAAGAGAAGTAAAACAAAAGAACTTTGACTTTCAATAACTTTCGGATAAGAATGTGAAGGGGAAGTGGAATCGCTGCATTAACCAATAGCTATGATGAGTATCTCGTCAGCTAGGGATTAACTTGACCAAGCATTATCAACATCAGTAACATCAATGCAAGGTTGGTAAGTGTCAGGGACAGGATCATAATTCATAATATTTTCACCAACATATTCACTGGTATAGTAGCCCAACAAAGTCAGCTCACGTGTTGTTAACAAGAATTTATAGAGGTAATGGTCATAAACGTCTTTAACTGCAATGTCTTCAATTGCCAACATTTGCTGAGAAAAAATTTGTTGTTGCTTGTGTTTAGGTATTGAAAAGAATAATGATACCAGCGACTGATAGTGGTTAAACTGGGCACAGTTCGGCTTTTGTTGACAATGATAATTTAATTCTCTTTCAAACTGCTCAGCACCTATGATGAAATGCTTTTGCTGTGTTGACGTCATTGTCTCTGAAATTATTTGGTCAATAAACTGTGCTACATTGAGTTGTTCAGCACCAACTATTTCGCTTTCTGGCAAAATAACATCAGATATACCCGATACCATTTGGTATTGCTTGCTGGATAAAATTGCCAAAGAATACTTATTTGAGCCAACGTCCTTCCCGAAAGAAACTTGGCAAGCTGTCAGTGTTGCAATAGCGGTAGGAAGTGTTACTGCTACCCCCATTGATTTGGCAAAAAACATAAGCGCTTCTCGCCTATCCATGTTCATCCCCAAGCGACTGAAATTGTTTAACCGCATGAGCTGCAGCTCGAGCCGTGAATGCCATGTAAGTCAGTGAAGGATTTTGATAAGCCGATGAGGTCATAAATGAACCATCCGTTACATAAACATTGGCAACAGCATGTAACTGGTTGTGTTTGTTAACCACTGAGGTTTTAGGATCGTGCCCCATGCGTGCAGTGCCCATTTCATGGATAGCATGACCCGGAACCGCTTCTTTTTCATAAGGGGTGACATTGTCATAGCCTGCGTTTGTCAGCATTTCTACCGCTTGCGCTTTCATGTCAGCACGCATTCTTTTTTCATTTTCTTTAAACTGGCAATCGAAATTAACCCTGGGCAAGCCCCATTGATCCAATTGCTGATAATCTAAACTGATTTTATTGTCGTGATACGGTAAACATTCACCAAAACCAACCAAACCAATACGCCATGCACCTGGTTTTAGTAACGACTCCTTGAGTTGCTTACCAAAAGACATTTCTTTGATACCACGTTGCCAGTTAGTACGGCTGCAATACCCTTGAAAACCATAACCACGGACAAAATTGAGCGGTTCATGATGCTCATTTTGCTGTTCAAGATTTCTAAATCGTGGAATATGAAAGCCAACCGGACGACGCCCTTTGTAATACTTATTTTTAAACCCTTCAACATCAGCTCGGGCACCAATCTGAAAATGATGGTCCATCAAATTATGGCCTAACTCACCACTGTCATTACCTAAACCATTTGGAAATCGCTTTGAGCGAGATTGCAATAACAATGATGTGGTTGCTATGGTTGAGGCACAACAAAATATTATTTGGGCCTTAAAGGTAAGTTTTTCTAGGCTATTTGCATCGATAACCTTAACTCCTGTTGCTAATTTGCTATCGTCGTCATAACAAATCTCACTGACAATTGAGTCAGTTCTGAGTGTTAATCTACCTGTTCGTTTCGCTGCCGGTAAAGTTGATGCGTTTGAACTAAAGTAACTACCACTAGGGCAACCACGCATACAACGATTACGATATTGGCACTTACTTCGACCTTCAAATTTCTGACCATCAACTGCTTTTTCATCAGTTAAGTGAGCAACCCTGCCAATGGTTAACGTGCGATCTGAATATGCTTGATTGAGTTTGTGACGAAAATCTTGTTCTACACAGTTTAATGGCATAGCTGGTAAGAATTTACCATCAGGAAGTTGTGGCAAGTTCAACAACTCACCAATAACACCAATATATTGTTCGACTTTGTCGTACCATGGAGCAATGTCCTGATAACGAACAGGCCAGTCAACGCCATGACCATCACGTTTGTTTGCGTCAAAATCTTGTTCACTCAGTCTTAAACATTGTCGGCCCCAATTAAGGCTTTTTCCACCAACATGATAACCTCGGTGCCAATCAAAGCGCTTGCTTTCGTTATAAGGGTGGTCAATATCATTAACAAACCAATGCTTGATTGCTTGATTTAGTAGAAAGGGGCTGCGCGCTTGTTTATATTGTTGCTTGAGATCTGTTTGGCTTGGTTTGCCATGCAATGGTAAATCCCAAGTGTCTTGATGAGCCGTTGGATAATCTATACCGTGCTCAACCATGCGGCCTCGCTCTAGTACTAAGACTTTAAGCCCTTGCTCAGTGAGCTCTTTCGCCGCCCAACCGCCAGTCATGCCAGAGCCAATCACTATGGCATCAAATGTTAACTGAATATCACCTGGCATGAACTTCTGATCCTTAAAACGGCTGTAAGGCTATATAAAAGCATTCACCCTATTGCGCTTTTAGTGTTGCAAGAGAGTGAAACCCTCTTGTGCATAAACAACCTTGCCATCAATGATGGTTGCTTGTACCTGATGTTTATCATTTAATACGGCAAAATCTGCACTTTTATTAACAGCAATACTGCCAAGTTGATCACCAAGGCCTAAGAAATTTGCCGGCACTAAACTGGCCATATGCACGGCTTCAAGTAACGGAACTTTTGCTAATTCAACCAAGTTTTTAACCGCTGTCTCTAAGGTAAGTGTACTACCCGCTAAAGAGCCTGTAGCCGTTCGAGCTACCCCCTCTTTAACATAAACATCTAATTCGCCTAATCGGTAAGTACCATCGTCAAATCCACCCGCGTTGATGCAATCGCTGATCAAAGCCATCTTTTCTGGCCCCTTCAACTTGTATATCATCTGCATAATAGTTGGATGTAAATGAACGCCATCAGCGATTACTTCAGCAAGCGCATTTTGGTCCATTAATACTGCACCAGCACAGCCCGGGTCGCGATGATGAATACCGCTCATACCATTAAAAATATGTACACCACCACAAGCACCAGCATCAAGCGCATCCACTGTTTGTTGATAGTTGGCATTAGTATGGCCAAGCATCACTTTAACCCCTAAAGAGTCTAGGTAAGTGATCATCTCTTTAGAGTCTTCAAATTCTGGCGCCATCGCCATCACTTTCAACGTGCCTTGGGTTGCAGCATTAATTTCATCTACACGTGCTTGTGTTAATCTTAAAAAGAATTTTTCATTATGAGCACCTTTATGCTCATCGGTGAAAAAGAGACCTTCATTGTAAGCCCCTAGCACTTGCGCACCATCTAATACGGTATTGGCTGCTTCCCCTATAGTGGTAAAAGCCTTGATACTGTCTTGCCATTTAGCTGTCACGGTTGTTGCTAAAAAACCAACCACACCATGTTTGGCCAAAGATTTTGAAATGGTATTAAGAGAGGAGAGCTTGCCATCCATTACATCACAGCCTTCACGGCCGTGAATATGCATATCAATAAAACCCGGCATTAATTGGCTTTCACCTAAATCGATTACCTGAATATCACTATTAGCGCTGGCAGTTATATCTTTGATCAGACCATTATCAACTAAGACAAAGTGATCAGTCTTAATACCGTGTTCGGTAAACACCTGTTTTGCCTTCAAATAAAAACGCTTATTTTTCATTAATTGCAGCTCCTAACAATGCAGCGCCTCTAACGCCACTTGAATCACCATGCAACGCTCTTTTTAATAAAGGTGCACGAAATCCAGCAAATAAATACTTTTCTATCGCGGGTGCTAAGTTGTCAATAATTTCGTCAACTAATGAAATACCACCACCTAAAACAATGACATCAGGCTCTATGAACTTTGCCAAGCTGGCAAAGGTTGAACCCAAGATATCAAGATGACATTTCAAAACTTTCTGAGCACACTTTTCATTTTCTTTTAGGCGTATAACCCATTGTTCAGGAGAAATGCTCTCGCCACTAAAGTGCTGATATAACCGACTGATACCAGGTCCGGCAATATAGGTCTCAACACATGCCATTAAACCACAACCACACTTCAAAACAGGAAGCTGGTAGTGCGCTTGAATATCTGCAGGCAATGGAATATGACCATATTCACCAGCAAAACCTTGCCGAGTTTTATCGAGATGTCCATCACGACAAAAACCTCCTGCCGCGCCAGTGCCAAGAATGGCACCAAATACCCTATCATAGCCCTTACCTGCACCACTCACGGCTTCAGATAAGGCAAAACAACGGGTATCGTTTTCTAGTGCAATCGAACGAGATAATAATTTCGAGAGGTCCTCACGAATATATTTACCACTAGCACAAGGCACATTTGCTGATAGTGACTGGCCTTCTGGTGTAATTAAGCCAGGCATACCAATACCAATTTCCCCTCGTTCACCTGTGTATTCGTCAGCTTGTTCAACTAATTGACGAAGCGTATTAAGGAAAACTTGATAATCTTGAGTTGGTGTATCTATACGCCAACTTTTTAACATTTTTAAGTCGTGGTCAAAAATCGCAGTTTCGATTTTTGTACCACCGATATCTAATCCATAAACAGCCATATTGAGCGCCTGAACAAAAACAAATTTATGAAGCTAAAGGGTAAATCGTTACACCTTGCACAACACGATTAACTTCACCACTTGGACATGGGTTGTCGGGTGAAATTTCAAAATCTATCGATTTGAAAAACGATAGTATCTGACAATAAACAATATAAGGTAATCCTGCCCAAATATCATCTAAGATGACATCCTGAGAAAAACTTTTCGCATCAAGTCTAACAAGCGAAAGCGCTGCATCGTCACGGACCAACTCAGCCCATAAATCATCATCATACGCTTTGGTATAATCATCACTAGAAGATAATAAAACAATTTCAGTACGGTCTGTTACTAACGATTTTGGACCATGGCGAAAACCAAGTGGGCTTTCACAATAACTAAGTACTTTACCTGAAGTAAGTTCTAAGCATTTTAATGCCGCTTCACGTGCAATACCCTGCAAAGCGCCACAGCCAAGAAAGACTAGACGATCACAATTATTTTTAGCCTGTGCCTTGATAGCTTCAACGCCATTATTTAACAGATCTTCGGTCCATTTTACCGTCGCAGCTAACTGTCTAGTATCAGGAGAGAAAACACATAACGTAGAAACATACATAGATGAATAACTGCTTGTCATAGCAAAGCTTTGATCTAATGTGCCTTCAGGCATAAGTAAGCTAAATGCCTTGGCATTACTTTTAGCATTTTTGGCTAAAGCACCTTTTGGGTTACAGGTGATAACTAGGTGATAACAATCATCTAATACTTGATCAGCCATATCAACTGCACCAACACTTTCAGGGCTATTACCTGAACGGCCATAAGAAACCAGTAATGTTGGTACCTTTTTCAATAAATTTTGCTTCGGATTACTGACTAACTCAGTCGTACTAATCGCCTCAAACACCCGGCCATTTACCGCCGTTAAGTGCGGTGCAATAGCATCGCCAATATACGCTGAAGTTCCTGCACCTGTTAAAATAATACGTAAATTTTCTAAAGCAAGAATAGGGGTTAAAAAATCATTTAATTCTGCCTGATTATCTTTAACACCTTGTTCAGCTTCTTGCCATACTCTTGGTTGTTGCGCTATTTCTTTAGCTGTCCAGTAGGCTTTCTTCTGTTTCAGAATATCTTCTTCAATCGTTAAATAGGTCATAATATTAATCTCTTATTTTATGCTTGTGTGTAACAAGCTTCAGCATAAACTGCGGTTACTTGCATAATTTTATTTAGTACTAACTGCTTAGGATCTGCATGTAGTAAGCCTTGTCTGATAGCCTGATATTGTTCGGGCATAAACTGACTTATTAAAGGCATTGGAATCTCTTGTGCTGACAAATTAGCCAACAATACATCTACAGCTTTATTGACGCGAGCATCGTTCCAGTAATAACGTATACGATCGCTATAACTGTAGCGGCGATAAACTAAACCTTGGCTTGCTGGCACTTGATAGAATCGTTGCCAGTTTTTTGGTGCTTCTAACATTTGTGCTTCACAAATATCACGCAAACAAGACTGCTGCTCTTTTGCGACCAAAATTTCTTCAATATACGTTAAAGAAAACAACGCCTCACGCATGGCGTAAGTTAATTGTGGGCCTACTTTTAAGATGGCAAAATGATCAGTAACCAATTGCTGATAGGCTTGTGCATTTTGATAATCTGTTGAATGCGCTTCAAAGGCAATGCCATCATATTGATGTATACATGAACTTAGTGATTGTGCTTTGGTAGAGTCGTAATCAATGATACTGGTATGATCGAATTCAACACCTGGCTGAACTACTAAACCAATCACACGTTGCCACGCGGCCTCTAGGCCACTTTGGTAAAACTCTTGTTTATGTACTTCAACCGTTGCTTTTACTTCTGCTGGAGAAGTAAGTTCTAAACCTTCAATATCTTCAGTTGCGCCACCCGGAGGCGGTACTTCGGTGCCAACCACATAAACCAGTTCAGAAGTTCCAAAGGCTTTCTTAGCGGTATCTTCAGCAACTTTACAAAGAATAGCCGCACGTTTAGCAACAATTTCATCAGATAAAATTTCTGGGTCATCACTGCAGCCCATGCTGCAATCTAAGTGAATTTTTTTAAAACCTGCTTCAACATAGACAGCAATTAACTCTTTTGCCTTTTCCATCGCTGTTGCTGATGGTTCATCAACCCAACAAACAGGACCTAAATGATCACCACCAAAAATAATGTCTTCAAGTGGAAAGTTCACACTTTTAGCAATCGTGTGAATAAAATTGATAAAATCCTTTGGAAGCATACCTGTATAACCACCAAATTGGTTAACCTGATTTGCTGTAGCTTCGACCAACAAAGGACTACCATCTTTTTTTGCTTGTATTATTGCCGCCTCGATGACCAAAGGCTGAGCACAACACACAGCATAAATTCCCATTTTATTCCCGCTCAAGTTTCCTTGAATAATATTTACAATGTTCTTCATAATTGCAGCCATATTTTAAGTGGAGAGTTAACAAAGCTAGCTTTGGTCACTGAATTAATGAAACTATACCACCTTTCAAAAGCTTTCGCTACCTCAAAGATAAACAAATAACAATAACAAGGGAAAACACATGGATACTATAAACAAAGGGACACAGACAAGACAAACACAAATATAAATAATTAATTCAAAATACTTCACTTTATTAACATCTTCATACATTGAAACCCTATGAAGATACCTTCCAATAATCCCTCCCCTTCATAAGCAAGTCACATCGATTTTAAAGCAAAAAAATGCTGTTTATACGGTCATCTATAAAAGGGGATAAATAACGGTTAATTGTTATTGTGTGAATAGTGTCACGCTATATACTTCGATTTAACTTTTGGAAAGGAAATCGTCTTTCGAATAGTTGTTATATGCTTTCTAAAAGAGTAAAATTGCCAAAAAGGTAAGCTAAGGATAGTCAGTACTAATCTATTGATTATATTGAGCAATGGATAACGCTCCATTAAGAAGAGCAAAAAGGAAAATAGCATGTTGAATACAATTGAAAGGCGCCATGAAATTGTGCTGCTAACAGAGCAACACGGCAAAGTGTCGGTAAAACAGTTATCAGAACAATTTGGTGTCTCAACTGTCACTATTCGATATGATCTAAATGAGCTTAATAAAAGAGGGCTTATTGTTCGTTCTCGAGGCGGGGCCGTTGCCAGTAATAGATTAACCCAAGAGTTATCCATTAAAGAAAAGCAAAAAGATAATTACCAAGTAAAAAAATCCCTTGCTAAGGAAGTTGCCAGTTTAATTGAAAATGGCGAGTCCATTATTATTGACTCAGGCACTACAACCGAAGAAGTTGCTCATTGTCTTTCTTCTAAAGAAGACTTGGTAGTCATGACTAATGGTTTAAACATTGCTAACGAGTTAGCCCGTTTGCCTAACTGCGATGTTTATATGGTAGGTGGACAACTTAGACACAAATCAATGTCATTCCATGACTCCCATGCTGAAGAGCGCATAAAAAACTTCAACTTCAACAAGGTCATTCTTGGGGTAGATAGTATTGATATCAGCTCAGGATTAAGCACACATTTTGAACCAGAAGCCAAATTAAATAGAGTTATGTGTAACAGTGCAGAAAAAGTCGTTGTCATTACTGATTCATCTAAATTTGGTCGCAGTGCGCTACACTCCATTTTACCTTTAAGCAATATTGATATTTTAGTTACTGACAGTGGTATCCCTGAGGAATTCGTCAAGATTTTAACTGAACTAAATGTTGATTTACGTATTGTAGAGAAAGATTAAGCCTTCCCTGCTATTGCGGCCTTCAAATTAAACATTCAGTTAATTTAAGGCCGTTACTCAGCTTCTAATGTTCACATGTCATTTTTAATCTTCACTCTTCTATACCTAAACAACAATTAGCACTCTTTATACCTTAGCAACTTTGTATAGTTGAACTACCTAGTTAAAAACGATTGCCCTTTTCTCCTGCCTTAATAATCCCCCTATTACTGGAAACATAGCTGGTATATATCAATATGCCCTTAGCCATTGACTCAATCTGTTTTCATAGTTGAAGCTAAACACCCTTCTTTCTACTTAACTTGTTCTTAATTAGTTCTTAATTAGTTCTTAATTAGTTCTTAATTAGTAATTGTACTTTTCAATTGCTATTTAAAAACGAATACTACTCTTGCCATAACTAAAAAAACCCCTCTTATCTTTCGATAAGAGGGGTTTAATGTGAGGTAGTTGGGAGTTTACCTCACATATTTCCTTAGAAATATAACCATAAAGCGTTATTGCTGTTTTCTAACAAACACTCGAATGAAGGCTAATAAACCTAATAAGAACCCAAACGTACCACCAGTTTCAGTTTTCTCTGTTCGAGTACTATCAAATGGAAAGACATCAGCATTATCACCTACGCCATCGCCATCCGAATCGGCGATTTCATTAGCATCATTAGGGTAATAATCATCTATATCGACAGTACCATCGCCGTCGGTATCAGTAACATCATCGAGATAACGTGTCGCGTCTTCTGGGTAATAATCACTATTATCACCAGTACCATCAGCATCGGTATCCTTTGACTCTGCGGCATCGTCTGGGAATGCGTCATATAAATTAGCGACGCCATCACCGTCATTATCAGTTACGTCATCTTCGTACTTGTCCGGGTCTTGCGGATAATAATCAACATTATCGTACACACCGTCACCATCAGTATCAGTGGCTTCAATACTGGTCGCAATTAAACTTCTGCCATCTTCCGATTTTGAGATAGTGAAAACAGTATTGCCAATAGCAACCGAGGTACCCGATAACGTTTCTGTTAATACCGTAGCAACATCGCCGTGATCATGTACCGTTAAGAAGGTAAAGCTACTGCCATCTGGAAGCATGCCACCACTAACATTAAACATTAAGCTGGCATTGGTTATATTAGCGTCACCATAAATATCAAGTCTTGATGAGGTAAAGTCAGCCTCACTCAGGGTCACGTCAAAGGTAAGTGCACCTTCAAAATCAAAATGACCATTGATGCTACTAATTGAGGCTTCACTTAGCGTTTGCTCTTTTTGATTAACCGCTGAACTTGTTGACCTCACTGTAGCGGTGCTACTTTTATCAGATACTTGCTCCGCTACTTTAATATGAATGACATTGGCATTCTTTATTGTACCAACACTACCACCGGTCGAATTATAAACCTTACCTTCAGTAGTATCTTCGACGCCAAAGGCAACAATACCTGAAATAGAACCTGAGTTATTTATTTCACCGATAACAGCATTAAGGGCAAAAGCCTCTTCATAGTCTTCAACTTGAACATCACTAACACCGACTATTATCTTATCGACAATGTCATAATCTGTAACACTACCGTAAGCATCAATTACCAGGGCGCCATTTCTTCCGCCTGTATTTAAGGCCCCAACATGACCGTCAATAGTACCTGAGTTGTCAATACGCTCTATTGTAGTATTATCGCCAATGTAAACTTCACCATTAATAATCCCACTGTTATCGATATAATCGATGGTATGAATCCCTTTGGAATCACCAGCTCTTATCGCATAACCATAAGTGCTAAGGCCGAGATCATCCTTATACTCAATGGTACCTGAGTTATTGATACCACCATGGATATTGGTGGAAGCACCATCTAATATAATCGGGGCACGACGATAGCCATTAACATCCACTGAGCCAGAAGTAATTAGCCCTCCATTAAAAATACCGTATTCAACATCAGCGTTGCTAAGTTTAATAGCATCATCTTTGGTCTTAATAACCGAAGCCGTCCCACGGTTAACAAAATTAAATATACTGTTACTAGCAATAGAAAAAGCTCTAGCATTGGCCTTATTTGAAGCGTCATTGGAAACTTCAATAGTGCCTTCGTTGTTTATAGCCACACCACTATTTGAAGTCGAATTAATAGTGAAACAAGGGATGTTGCCCCCTTCTTTTTG
>Ga0105356_10004752_pt1 | contig 13071 bp, 12 predicted proteins | sample GOMGulsemesocosm_3_FD_83502 | JGI IMG/M metagenome (GOLD analysis project Ga0105356, IMG submission 83502) | Methane-oxidizing microbial communities from mesocosms in the Gulf of Mexico - GOM9D Gulf of Mexico | ecosystem: Environmental > Aquatic > Marine > Cold seeps | place: Gulf of Mexico...
ATTGCTGCTTCCAATCCTTCATTATTAAAGCCCATTCTATTGATAATTCCTTGATCTTCTTTTAGTCTGAATAAGCGTTTTTTAGGATTCCCTTTCTGTGCTTCTGGAGTTACCGTGCCTATTTCTATAAATCCGAAGCCAAAATTAGACAGCTCATTATATAACACGGCATTTTTATCAAATCCTGCCGCTAAGCCTACTGGATTCTTAAAGGTTAATCCAAATAAATTTCGCTCTAGTTTTGTATCATTCACTTGATACATCTTTCTAATAATACCTGAAACTAAAGGAAGTTTACAAATAAATTTTATTAATGAAAATGTAAAGTGGTGCACTTTTTCAGGGTCAAACCAAAATAAAATTGGGCGAATAAGCGATGTATACATGAAGGTAAATTTGAGTGCAAAAATAAGCTAAATTCATGCAATAAAAAAGAAACTATTACAACACTTGTTGCTTTAGTCCATGTTGTCTATTTTTGAATCCCTACCTCAGATTAAGGATTTGGGAACACATAATAAAAAGTATAATTAATTTGATGTTGTCATCGCTAAAATTTCCAGTTGAATGCATCAAGAAATACTCCTATAAGGAAGGCAAAATATAAGTATGTTAGACAAACAACACATTATCAATCGTTTTATAAGTTATGTCATAATTGACACTGAAAGTGACCCCAATAGTGATAGCACACCTAGCACGGAAAAACAATGGGACTTGGCTCATAAATTAGTTGAAGAATTAAAACAAATTGGGATGCACGATGTTACGATTGATGATAATGCATACATCATGGCTACCTTACCCAGTAATGTATCACATAAAGTGCCTACAATAGGGTTTGTGTCTCACTTTGACACCTCGCCTGATTTCACAGCAGCCAATGTAAATCCTCAAATTATTGAAAACTATAATGGCGAAGATATTGTTTTAAATGCTGAACAAAACATTGTATTATCTCCCAGCTATTTTGACGATTTGTTACTATATAAAGGGCAAACGTTAATCACTACAGATGGTACCACTTTATTGGGAGCCGATGATAAGGCAGGGATTTGTGAAATCGTTAGTGCTATGGAGTATTTAATCCAACATCCTGAAATAAAGCATGGTACTATTAGAGTGGGGTTTACGCCTGATGAGGAGATAGGTCGTGGAGCACACAAATTTGACGTTAAAAAATTCAATGCAGATTGGGCATATACTATGGATGGTAGCCAAGTTGGCGAATTAGAATACGAAAATTTTAATGCTGCCGGAGCCAAAGTAAAAGTGAATGGAAAAATTGTCCACCCTGGTTATGCGAAAGGAAAAATGATCAATTCCATGCATTATGCCACTGATTTTATCAATCGCCTTCCTAAAAATGAACGCCCGGAACATACTGAAGGTTATGAAGGTTTTTTTCATTTGCATGATATGAAGGGTCAGGTTGAGGAAACCTATTTAGAATATATCATTCGGGATCATGACAGACATTTGTTTGAAGATCGCAAAGTTTTGATGCAAAAAATAGCAGATGACATGAATGCAGAGTATGGTTCTACAGTTATAGAACTTGAAATAAAGGACCAATATTATAATATGAAAGAAATGGTTGAACCTGTAATGCATATAGTTGATATTGCAGAGGAAGCCATGCATCAACTTGATATAAGCCCCTTAATCAAGGCTATTCGAGGAGGTACAGATGGTTCACAGTTAAGTTATATGGGATTACCATGTCCAAATATTTTTGCTGGAGGACATAATTTTCATGGACGTTATGAATATGTTCCAGTGGAAAGTATTTTAAAAGCGACTCAAGTAATATGTAAAATTGCCGAAATCACTCAAGAAAAATCAAAATAGACTTTATGGAATTTGTAATTAACCAACTGGAACAACACCTCAATCTTTTTAAAGCGCTTTTAAAAGATATTGATACACCAATGTCCCTATGGAAACAAACTCCTGAAAAATGGTGTTTATTAGAAATTGTATGCCATTTATATGACGAAGAGCGCGAAGATTTTAGGTTTAGAACACAATGGGTTCTAGAAAACCCAAATGAAACACCTCCTCCTTTCGATCCTTTAATATGGGTCACTGCACATAATTATATAGCGCAGGACTACCAACAAATGCTTATTAAGTTTATTGAAGAGCGGCAACAGTCTATAAAATGGCTGAAATCACTGGAAAACCCTAAATGGAATAATTCGTATTATCATCCAACACTAGGCCACCGAAGTGCTGCTCATTTTTTAAACAATTGGTTAGCTCATGATTATTTACACATCCGTCAAATTATAAAACTAAAATTTGATTATCTTAAACAGCAATCTAGTGATCACCTGGATTACGCTGGACAATGGTAGTTTAGATCCAATATTAATTTATTAAAGAGATTCCTTCCCACCAGGAAATGCATCAAAATCAATATTCATGAAAAAAGTAAACTCTGTTGAAGAATATATAAAAACTCATGAACACTTTTCTGAAGCTCTTACGCAATTACGAGACATTATTAACACTACCGAACTTGTAGAAACGCTTAAATGGAGCGCCCCTGTTTACACTATTAATGGTAAAAATGTGATTGGTTTAGGTGCTTTTAAACATCATTTTGGCATCTGGTTCTTTAATGGTGTATTTTTAAAAGATGAGCAAAACCTGTTAATCAATGCTCAAGAAGGAAAAACCAAAGCATTACGCCAAATGCGTTTTAATACCTCTAATGACATTGACAAAAATGTAGTCTTATTGTACATTAAAGAAGCGATTGAAAATCAGAAGGCGGGAAAAGTACTCGTAGCAGATCGTACAAAAAAGGAAACAATTATTCCTTTTGGATTACAACAGTTACTTAATAAAAACACACAATTAGCTCACAACTTTAATGAATTAACCCCATACAAACAAAGGGAATATTGTGAACATATAGCTTCTGCTAAACGAGAGGCTACTCAACAAAGCCGACTAGAAAAAATAATACCAATGCTGCTTAAAGGTGTGGGTTTACATGACAAGTATAAAAAATCTTAGTACAGCTATTATACAACTAAAGAAATTAAACTCACCGTTGTAAATCCTACTACAGCCAAAATAGTAGTCATTACTGTCCAACTTCTAAAGGTCTGTTTCTCGGTAAGTCCCAAATACTTACTAACTAGCCAGAAGCCACTATCATTAACATGAGACATAATTGAAGCGCCGGAAGCGATAGCTATTACCAAGAGTGCTTTATCAATTTCACCTACATCTCCTAATAACAATGGAGCCGTAACACCAGCTGCCGTAATCATTGCCACAGTGCTCGAGCCTTGTAAAACTCTAATTAACGCCGCAATAATAAAAGCAAAAAATAATATACCCATTCCGCTATCGGCCAAATAATTAGCTAACATCTCACCTGAACCTGTATTCACAAGCATTTGTTTAAAAACACCACCGGCTCCAGTTAACAGGATAATTATTCCCGCTGGTCCCATAGACTTTGTTGTAATATTAAGTAACTTTTCCTTGGAGACATCACGCTTTACACCTAACAAATACCAAGCAATTAGATTGGCAATGATCAATGCCGAAAACGGGTGACCTATCATTTGCATCCAGGTCTTAATTTTTTCTGGAATTGCAATATTTTCTAATAATGCACTATTTAAAAATGTGTTGCCAACAATTAGGATAATAGGGATTCCAATAATAGCGAGAATCATTCCAACAGAAGGATAATTCGAAATATCGGTGTCTTCCATGTCAAGTTGTGGTGCTTCAATATGAATCCGTTTGGCAATATATCGTGCGAATATAGGACCACTAACAATGGCAGTAGGAATCCCAGTTATAAAACCAAACAAGATCACCCAGCCTAAATCTGCCTTTAAAATATCTGCCACGGCAACAGGCCCAGGTGTTGGTGGTATAAATGCATGGGTTATGGCCAATCCTGCCAATAGGGGTATTCCATACAAAAGCAATGATTTTTTTGTTCTACGTTGAATGGAGTACACAAGTGGAATTAAAATGATAAAGCCTACATCAAAAAATACTGGAATAGCTATAAAAAACCCTGTAAGCATCAGTGCAAAAGGTGTTCGCTTTTCACCAAATTTACTCAACAAATATTTTGCTAGTGCCTCGGCGCCACCTGAATGTTCTAAAATTGCTCCAAACATTGCGCCTAATCCAACAACCACAGCAACAAATCCAAGGGTGTTGCCCATGCCTTCTTTCATTGTTGTAATAATATCAGCAGGTTGCATCCCTGCTATTATTCCAACAGTAATACTTGCCATTAACAGGGCTATAAACGCCTGGATTTTAAATCGTAGAATTAAAGTTAATAACACAACAATTCCTATAATAACCGCTGTTATAAGTTGATACTCTATCATAATGTTTACCAATTAGTATGAAAAAATTTGTGAGATGGTGCATCAATTCGCTGGTAGGTATGCGCACCAAAATAATCGCGTTGTGCTTGAATAATATGTGCTGGAAGTTTTTTTGTTGTTATTGAAATCCAATAATTATATGCGGCATGAAAACATGGCAATGCAATTCGCATGGAAATTCCTTCTTTCAACACAGATGCAAGGTTGTGTTCATTCTGCACCATTCTTTCAAATATTTCAGTGCTATCTAATACATTTGTACACTCTTTAAATACGGAAACCAGATCTTCCATAAGTTTCGATTTAATTATACATCCATTAGTCCATATGCGTGCAATGTCAGACAGGTTTAAATTCCAATTAAAGTTTTTTGAAGCCTCACTAATAAGCGCAAAACCCTGATGGTGATTAACTATTCTCGCCAACTGATATGCCTTTTTTAAGTCTTCAATATTTAATTTAGGAACTTCCTTAGATTGCTCTTTTAATCGTTCACTATAATGTGCTCGCTGCGTTTTAAAGGAAGATATATAACGGGCAAATACTGCAGCACTCATCATGGTATTGGGCTCTCCCAATTCTAAAGCAGAAGTACTGGACCATGATCCTGTACCTTTGTTTCCAGCTTTATCTAATATTAAATCTATAACGTATTGATCCTCTTCTTTTTTAAGTAATATTTTTGCCGTGATATCTAACAAGTAACTTGATAAATCACCATCATTCCAAGACTTGAATACTTCTGAAATACTTTCATAACTCATAGTAGGGGACATTAAAGCAAACAGCTCTGCTAATAATTGCATTTCGGCATACTCAATCCCATTATGTACCATTTTCACATAATGTCCAGCTCCTTCTGGTCCGATATAAGTGCAACAAGAATTTCCTTGAAAATCTCTTGCTGCAATAGCTTCTAAAACGGGTGCTATTTTTTGATAACCTGTAGCTGCTCCACCAGGCATAATTGAAGGTCCTTTTCTTGCACCTTCTTCTCCTCCAGACACTCCAACCCCAAAAAAATCAATGTGGTTGGATGCTAATAAGTTAAAACGTCGTTCTGAATTTTTGTAATGTGAATTACCACCATCCATAATAACATCTCCTTCCGATAATAATGGAATCAATTTATCAATAACATTATCGACAGCTGCACCTGCGGGAATCATTAAAAACAACTTTCTTGGTCTCTCTAAGGAAACTACAAACTGCTCTAAACTAGTAAATCCTTTTATTGTATTTAAAGACTTATTTTTCAGTATAAAATCTTCAACAACGTGTAACTCATCCCCTTCTGCTCGGTTATAAACTGAAATATTAAATCCTTTTTCTGCAACATTCAATGCCAGGCTACTCCCCATGACTCCTAATCCAATTACACCAAACTCAGACCTATTCATCTCTATTTTATTTTTAATGTGTTCAACAATTTCAGGTATACTCCTACTTATATTTATATGCATACCGTACTTGGGAATTTCTAAAGTCTCAAATTGAGACCTCAGCAGTTCTGATTTAAAAAAATGCTCTCCTCTTTGTGTCATGCGTTGTGCAATCAACTCATAAGTTCCTTCAAGATAGATCCATTTTATGTTCTCCAGTCCATTTCTCAATTGGTGTCTATAACTTTCTTTTAGTGCTGAACACGCCAAGATCGCTCCATCAGTTTCATCCCATGATTTTAATTTATTCGAAAGTATGTTTAACCAAGGCTTCCTATCGTCATCATTCAATGCAATTCCAATTCGCATTTTTTCAATATTAGCTTGCGGATGAAAATCATCAGCATCATGAAATGGAATATTAAGAACTTCTGAAAGCTGCTTTCCTACGGTGGTTTTGCCACAACCACTAACTCCCATTATTACATATATTTTAGTCTGTATACTCTGGTGTTGCATATCAATTAAAATCTTCTAATTGTTTTCTGAACCAAAAAAAGAAGCTTTTACACCTATTACTCCTGGTATTACTTTAAACACAGAACCTGATAAAGGCAGTGCTTTTTGTTCTTCTGGGGTCATATCAACACTGGCGGTTGTAATGAATAAAATATCCAGATTCTCACCACCAAAAGCACAGGCAGTTACATTGTGAGCAGGAACTTCAATTTTACGAATAAGAGCTCCTGTGTTGGGGTTATAACGGGCCACGGCATTACCATTCCATAAACCGACCCAAAGCATATCTTCGGAATCGATAGTCATTCCATCAGGAAAACCATCCTCTAAAGAAACTTCAACAGCAACTCTTTCATTAGAAATAGTTCCTGTATTTATATCAAAATCGTAGCCCATAATTTTAGATGTTGGGGTATCGATATAATACATTGTTTTAGCATCGGAGGTCCATACAATACCGTTAGAAATAGTGACACTGTCAACCATTTTAGCAGCTACACCTTTCTCATCAATCTTATACAAACTTGCATGAGGTTTGGTTTGTTCTAGATGCATTGATCCTACCCATAGGTTTCCTAAGGGATCACATTTACCATCATTAAATCTGTTTTCGGTTTGTTGGGCTTCCACATCAGAAACTAAGGATAGCTCTCCGGTTTCAAGGTTTAATTTATAAATACCATCTTCTAGAGCCACAACAGCTTCAGTTAGCGTATAGGGTACAACGGTTCCAATTCTAGATGGTGTAGGGAAGGTTTTATTTACTTTGGTTTTAGGATTATAAATATGAAGTGCTTTCCCTTCTATATCTACCCAATACAATTCCTGAGTTTTATAGTTCCACACTGCGCCTTCTCCAAGTTGTGATTCAAACTTAAACTCCAATTGGGCAACAAGATTACTCATATTGGTCTTTTTATTTGAATTCTGACAGGACAATACTGAAAGTAAAATCATCCCTAAAACATATCTCATATCTGTGTAATTGCTTGAATTTCTATATTTAAAAACCCAAGATATTAATTTATATAGAGAACATGTTGCAATATATTTCAGTGAATTAATTCCAACATAGGAACAAAAAAAAAGCAGCTCTAAGAGCTGCTTTTTAAAATATTATTTTTTATCTGCCGGAGGCGGATTTAGTTTTACACTCATTTCCATGGAAATGGCAGATCGTTCAAACTTAATTTTTCCTGCTGATGTTTCAATCACACAAGATTTATCTTTATCATTAAGTTCGGTAACCTTACCATGCATTCCACTTTTTGTAATTACCTTATCTCCACGTTTTAATTCAGCAGCGAATTTTTTCTCCTTCTTTGCTCGTTTCATTTGCGGTGCAATCATAAAGAAATACACGACAGCAAACATTAAAATAAACGGTGCAAATTGACCTAATCCTTCCATTAATTATTCTTTAAAATTTTATTAATTCAAGATTATTGTGTTATAACTGAAGGTGTAGCTTTTGCAGCATTTGGATCTACTTTAATAAAAGCAGAAATTCTTACCGCTTCTTTACCAGTTTCAGTATTTGCAGTTACAGTAATAGTCTTAGACACTTTATTAGCCCCTTTACCATTAAATTTAACTGTAAAATTAGCTGATGCTCCTGGTGCTAAAGGTTCTTTACTCCAATCTTTAGGCACAGTACATCCACAAGTACTTTTAATATCTGTAATTACTAATGGTGCTTTACCTGTATTTGTATATGAAAATACAGTTTCTACTGGAGTTCCGTTAACGATTTCTCCAAAATCATGTTCATTTTTATCAAATGATATTACTGGATAATCACCAGCAACAGCATCTCTTGCAGCAGCTTGAGTTACATTTTCAGATTTTACTTTGCTCGTTGCGTCTTCTTTACAAGATGTAAATGCCACCATACATAAGGCACTTAATCCTAAAATTACTTTTTTCATATTTTTCATTTTTAATAGTTTATTCAAGATAAACATTTGGGTTAGTATTGATTCTCTTTGGTTTGTTTGGGCATAAAAATAATAAAAAAACGCTTACATTAATCCTCTACCCACTTTATTTAACGTTCCTTTATCAATATATTCCTTCACCAACTTGTCCAGAATTCCATTAATAAACACACTACTTTTAGGTGTAGAATACTCTTTTGCAATTTCTAAATACTCATTAATGGTTACTTTTACTGGTATTGAGGGGAATTTTTGAAATTCACAAATCGCCATTTGCAATAACACAAAATCAATATTTGCTATTCTTTCTTTATCCCAATTCGCAGTTTTTTCTGTAATCTCATTACTAAAAGCTGTTAAATTTAACATTGTTTTCTTCAAAAGATTAGTCGCAAAGTCTCTATCTTCCAGATCTTTAAACAATTTTGGCACAAAATGACCGTCTGATTTTTCAGGATTTGATTTTCTAAGTAGCTTTACTATTGCCGTATTAATAACGGGAAGATCGTCAAGCCATGTTATATTTTTATCCTCCAAATAATCATAAAGTTTTTCATTTGGCGCAATAATCTCTTTAAACATATCAATTACCAAGGCCTTATCTTCTTTAAAAGACGACATTTTGGTTGCCATATAATCTTTATATAACTCACTATTGAGAAGAGCTCTAAAGATTACCTCTACATACTCATCGTCAAGTTCCCAGTGAGTTACTTTTCTAAACTCCAACTCTTCTTTAAGTAATCTGTTTTGTTTTAATAGCTGTAAAAGTTCATTATTAACAAACTTTTTGTTTGGGTTTTTGTCTTCTAAAGTGGCTAAATGCTTTTTTTGAGACTTTTCCTGATGGTTTTCGGCCTTTTTTTGAACTTCAATTAATAAGGATAGCATTAATAGGTACAAATCGTACATATTCTCCATACTTTGCATTAAAAACCGTTCATCTTTTTTTAGATCATCGCTTTCATTTCCTTTAAATGCATATATAATCTGCATTACTTTTATACGAATATGTCTCCTGTTAAGCATATTAAAGAACTTTTTTTACACCAAAAAATGGCGTATTTATGACATCAAATTAATGAGGCGAAAGAATAGTTCTTTCGCCCCGCAAAAATAGTATTATTTTAAAAAGAATTATTTAGAATTCTCTTTTTTTCTTGTTGCAATTCTATCCTTTGCAATATTTAATGCTGCATGATTGGTTGTTATGCCGTTAGCACTGGCATTTTCTAATATTTCCAAGGTTGTATTATAGATGTTTTCTGTTTTTCGAATAATTTCTTGTTTACCATATCCTTCTAATTCTGCATAGACATTTATTATTCCTCCTGCATTAATTAAAAAGTCTGGTGCATATACAATGCCTCTTTCCTGAAGGATGCGTCCGTGAATATCTTCTGTAGCCAATTGGTTATTAGCCGCACCGGCAATTACTTTGGCATTAATTTTATAGGCAGTATCATTATTTACTGTTGCTCCTAAAGCACAGGGCGCATAAATATCCATGGCTTCAGTGTATAAATCATCACCTCTATATATGGTGGCTCCATATGTTGCACTTACTGCTTGTAATCGTTCTTCATTAATATCAGCAATTACAACTTGAGCTCCTTCTTTTACTAGGTGCTCTACTAAGGTTTCTCCAACATGACCAATTCCTTGAACATATATTTTTTTATTTTCAAGCTTATCGGTACCGAATTGAAATTTCGCAGCTGCTTTCATCCCCATATATACGCCATAAGCTGTAATAGGAGAAGGATTTCCAGCGCCACCTTTACTTTCAGAAATACCAGTTACATATGGTGTTACTTCTCTAACCAAATCCATATCACTAGTTTCCATTCCAACATCTTCAGCTGTAATATATTTGCCACTTAAAGAGTGAACAAACTCACCAAAACGCTTCATTAATTCTGGTGTTTTCTGTGTTTTAGCATCTCCAATTATTACAGCCTTACCTCCACCAAGGTTTAATCCTGTAATTGCCGCTTTAAAAGTCATTCCTCGAGATAGGCGTAAGGCATCATTTAAGGCTTCCCATTCATTTTTATACTGCCACATTCTAGTACCTCCAAGCGCAGGCCCTAAAACCGTATTATGGATTCCTATTATTGCTTTTAATCCTGTATCTTTGTCATTGCAAAACACAATCTGTTCATGATCATCAAAAGAAAGTTGTCCAAATACTGGATCAACTTTTTTAATTTCACTAGGGTTCATGACGTCTAAAATCATTGTAAATGTATTTTTATAGTTTTGATTATTGAATAATATATAATTACAAGGTGCGAAAATAATCGAATATTGCAGTTTATGCAAAAAAACAGACCTATAATTGAGAAAACATCAAAATATTGTATTGCTTAAAAGTTGCAAATGAAAGAATTAAAACACCTTAACAAGTATTTTTTTAAATATAAATACAGCCTTTTAGTTGGCGTAGTCATTACTGTTATAGCAAGGATATTCTTGTTATTCACCCCTAGACTTATTCGGGAATCTATAAATGTTGTAGATGAATATAGAAAGGGATTAGTCACAGATATTGCTATAGTTAAATCTGAACTTATTCTTAATATTCTCTATATAATTGGTGCTGCATTAATCGCTGGTCTATTTACGTTTTTAATGCGTCAAACTATTATTAATGTATCTCGATATATTGAGTTCGATTTAAAAAACGAGGTTTATCAGCAATACCAAAGACTCTCGCTCAACTTTTACAAAAAGAATAGAACGGGTGATTTAATGAATAGAATTAGTGAAGATGTTGGAAAGGTGCGGATGTATGTAGGCCCTGCAATTATGTACACTATCAATACCATTACTTTATTTGTAATTGCTCTAATTTACATGTTTAATGAAGCACCTCTACTTACATTATATACTATTATACCACTTCCTATATTATCGGTCGCAATATATATACTTAGTAAGGCCATTCATAAACGTAGTACTATTGTCCAGGAATATTTGTCAAAACTTTCAACATTTGCACAAGAATCTTTTAGTGGTATTTCGGTAATCAAAGCTTATGGTATAGAGTCACAAACTAATATTGCTTTTGATAGATTATCTACTGAGAATAGACAAAAACAGCTTGACTTAACAAAAGTACAGGCCTCATTTTTTCCATTAATGATTTTACTCATTGGCGCTAGTAATTTGTTGGTAATCTATGTTGGAGGCATGCAATATATCAATGGAGAGATTGAAAGCTTGGGAACCATTGCAGAGTTTATTATTTATGTAAATATGCTTACTTGGCCAGTTGCCACTGTGGGCTGGGTAACTTCAATTGTACAGCAGGCCGAGGCCTCTCAAAAGCGTATTAATGAGTTTTTAAAAGAAGTGCCAGAGATACAAAATACAGTTACAACACCTACAGATATAAAAGGTGCTATCTCATTTAGAAATGTTTCTTTTACTTATGACGACACCAATATTCAAGCCTTAAAAGACTTAAGTTTTGATATCAATGATGGTGAAACTTTAGCTATCATAGGAAAGACAGGCTCTGGAAAGTCAACCATCTTAGATTTAATTGGACGTTTATATGATATCAATGATGGTACACTTTTAATTGACGATATCTCTATAGAAAAAGTTAATCTTACCAGTTTACGCAACAGTATTGGTTTTGTACCACAAGATGCCTTTTTGTTTTCTGATTCAATAAAGAACAATATTAAATTCGGGTCGGTAAATGCTACGAATGATGATGTAGAGCAGGCTGCCAAAGATGCTGTAGTTTATAAAAACATAACCAAATTCTCCAAAGGGTTTGACACTATTTTGGGCGAACGTGGAATTACACTTTCTGGAGGGCAAAAACAACGTGTCTCAATTGCAAGAGCAATTATTAAAAACCCTAATATTTTGTTACTGGATGATTGTTTATCGGCAGTAGATACTGAAACCGAGGAAAAAATTCTAAATAATTTAAATAAGATCTCTAAAGGAAAAACAACCATCATTGTTAGCCATAGAATTTCTTCGGCAAAAAATGCAAGTAAAATAATTGTTTTAGACCAAGGCTCTATCCTTCAAGAAGGTACGCATGAATCACTAATAAGCGTTGATGGTTATTACAAGGATCTATACTTAAAACAACTTTCTGAAACTTCAAAACCAAACTAATAATTTAGAGATAAGAATACCATTAAGTGATCTTCTTTAACAGCTAAAAAATGTTAAAATCAATTTGACAGAAAAGAAATCTCAAATTTAGTTGGTTGCTAAACTTATTTTTTAGATTTTTGAAACACAAAATTAAAAATCAAAAACTAACACTACTACTATGAGTAATAATGATATGATGGAGAAAGAAGAGATATTTTCAAAAGTTTTAAGAGCTGGAAGACGTACTTATTTTTTTGATGTAAGAGCTACCAAAGCTGGAGATTATTATCTTACTATTACCGAAAGTAAAAAATTCACTAATGACGATGGTTCATTTCACTACAAAAAGCACAAAATATATTTATACAAAGAAGACTTTTCTGAATTCAATAGTATTTTAAGTGAAATGACTGATTATGTGATTCAGGAAAAAGGTGAGGAAGTAATTAGTGAACGTCATCAAAAAGATTATAAAAGAGAAGAGTATGCGACTAACAAAGAAACTACTTCTGAAGAAGCACCAGTTTCAACTGAAAGCTTCACCGATATAAACTTTGAGGATATTTAAATCTGTTAAAATATTTTAGATATTCCAGACCTCAGTTACATTTTAGGGAGCATTTAAAAAGTTTCCTAATATCGAGAAGTCTTAAAGAAATCTTAAAGCCAATAAAACCGTTACCTAATCGTAACGGTTTTTTTATATTTATAGCCTAACTAACACAC
>Ga0105356_10004756_pt1 | contig 13066 bp, 16 predicted proteins | sample GOMGulsemesocosm_3_FD_83502 | JGI IMG/M metagenome (GOLD analysis project Ga0105356, IMG submission 83502) | Methane-oxidizing microbial communities from mesocosms in the Gulf of Mexico - GOM9D Gulf of Mexico | ecosystem: Environmental > Aquatic > Marine > Cold seeps | place: Gulf of Mexico...
AAGGCCCATGGCGTAGCTCGAAAACCCCAGGTATTAATCAGGCATTATCTAATGTTTATTTAAAATCTCAGGGGCTTTATGCGCTGCGCGACGGATGGATCAAACTTCACCATTCTAAATGAAACGCCCTGTGCGGACCCGCATGCAGGGTGTTGTGGGGGCTGGAGGCTAGATACCTCCGGCTACCCGATTAGGCAATTTTTTGTGCCACTATATATGTGTGCAACTCTGGATATTGGTCAAACTCTAGGTGCTTGATGGTACAACCATTATCAAGAAATACCTGTATGAAGCCATTTGTACCTATAGAGGAGTAGTACATCATTGGTCCCATAGTATCGTCAGAATGATCTCCCGGCTCGTTAACCCCTCCAAAAGAAAATATCATTATGCCATCAAGGTTTAACGCACTTATCAGCTTTGATATCACACTAACTTGCTCATCCAATGGTATGTGCCAAATGCTATCCCAAGCAGTTATGAAATCATATTTTTCTGATAGCTGATAGGAGCAAATATCTTCGTGGTAAAAATTCCATTCTGGATTACGGCTTCGAGCCAGCGCAATCATTTTCTCTGATACATCTAAACCTTCAGGCTTAAAGCCCTCTTTGGCCAGTAAATCCATTATCCTTCCAGTTCGGCCACAACCTACATCGAGAGCCTTGCCTGTCGACTTTACAAACGATATCGCTCTTTTGTGCTGATCGATTCCATTTTTCATATTGAAGCGATCGTCAGACCAAAGATCTGTAATTGTGTCGTAGTTTTTTCCTGTTTGTGAAGGGTTCATAGTGTATTGCCTAACGCCGCAAATAACCGGAAGTTTGTGAAGCGCAGCGTAACAAAATGTCCGTAAGCGATCGATAAACCCCATCTAACACTCACCATATCAACTCGCTAACCTGATGCCTACATTAACCCAAGGGCATCGCTATGACATCCGAGCAAAAATGCACATTCTGGAATGATCACTTTCAAGCATGGAAGCAAAGTAATCTGACTCAGTCAAAATACTGTGAACAACACAATTTGAAACCGGCGACCTTCAGCTATTGGCGAACTCGCCTTAGAAAAAAGCCTGCAGCAGGAAAGCTCATTCCCGTCAATATCGGAACACCAAGAACACCCATCGCAATCGCGTTGCCCAACGGTATTCGTTTAGAGGTTCCTGTTTCGGCGCTTAGTGACATACTGTCGATTGTGTGTCGCACAACTCAAGAGATTAACTGATGCTTCGCCCCGATAACGGCGTACAGGTTTACCTGTACGCAGAGCCTGTGGACATGCGTAAATCCATTAATGGCCTCTCGGTACTGGTTGAGCAGGAGATGGCGCTGTCGCCGAACATGGATGCGCTATTTGTGTTCTGTAATCGTGGGCGCGACAAGGTCAAGTTGCTATGCTGGGAGCGCAACGGATTTATCGTCTGGTACAAGCGTCTTGAGAAGCAGCGCTTCGGTTGGCCAAAAACAGAAGAGATCTTAAGCCTCTCTGGCGAGCAACTTAACCGGCTGCTGGATGGTTTTGATATTTTTAACAACAAACCGCATGAATCGCTCTATTTTGATTCGGTGAGCTGACCGGTTAATGGTAAAATCCGTGCTATGAGCACGGCAAAAACAAACAATCCACAAACGCTATCAACGCTTGAGCAGTCGTTGTCTGAAAAAGATCAGGTCATCGCCAAGCAACAGCAAGCACTCCTTGAGCAGGCGCGGCGAATCGCCGTGCTGGAAGAATCTCTGCGTCTACATAAGCTAAAGAAGTTTGGTGCCAGTAGTGAGAAATCCCCCGACCAGCAAGAGATGTTCAACGAAGCCGAGTTGACGGCGGAGGCTGAAGATTACCTGACTGAAAGCGAAGCTAAAGCAGAGTCAGCCGACGCCAAAACACCAAAGGCTAAGCCAGGCCGCAAACCCCTGCCTACCGATCTACCCCGCGTGCGTATCGAGCATGACCTATCCGAAGAGGATAAGCAGTGTCCTTGCGGCTGTGAGCGCACCGAGATCGGCGAGACTTCCAGTGAGCAACTGGACATTATCCCGGCGCAAGTGCGTGTACTGGTGAATGTGCGTAAAAAATACGCGTGCCCGGCGTGTGAAAATGGTGTTGAAACGGCGCCATTACCCCCGCAACCGATTCCAAAAAGTAACGCCAGCCCTGGGCTGTTAGCGCATATTGCCACGGCTAAATACCAGGATGCCTTGCCGCTGTATCGTCAAGAGGCGATCTTGAATCGCTCCGGTGTTGAAATCCCCCGAAACACATTAGCCAGCTGGATGGTTAAATCAGGAGAGCTGGTTCAGCCCTTACTTAACCTGCTCGAAGATAAAATGCTGGCCTATCCGGTTCTCCATTGTGATGAAACCAGCGTGCAGGTGCTGAAGGAGCCGGATAAAGCCCCCTCCAGCAAGTCCTACATGTGGGTGCGGGTCGGCGGGCCACCCACGCAGCCGGTACGACTCTTCCATTATGCAGACAGCCGCAGGGGTGAGGTCGCCAGTACATTATTGGTGGGGTATGAAGGCTACCTGCAAACTGACGATTACGCGGGTTATAACGCTGTGAGTGCAACCAGCGACATCACACAATTGGGTTGCTGGGCACATGCTCGCCGGAAATTTATCGAAGCTCAGAAAGCGACGGCAAGTAAAAATAAGAAAGCGGGAAAGGCGGATGTTGCCGTCAGCCTGATCGGTAAGCTGTACGCAATTGAGAAAAAGATCAAAGAAGACAATGCGGAGGTTCGACATCGGATCCGCCAGCAGGAATCAAAACCTCAATTACAAAAGATCCGTACCTGGCTGGATAAAACCTTGCACAGTACTCTACCAAAAGGCCTGTTAGGGAAAGCGCTGTCTTACTTGGATAAAAACTGGGGTAAACTCACCGTCTACACGGAAGATGGCCGCTTAGCTATCGATAACAACCCGGCAGAGAATGCAATCCGTCCCTTCGTCGTTGGGCGAAAAAATTGGATCTTTAGCGCAACGGTACCGGGAGCAAAATCCAGCGCCAATCTTTATGGCTTGATTGAAACAGCAAAAGCCAATGGGCTGGAGCCATACAAATACCTCCGCCACATCTTCACGGAGCTACCGAAGGTGGAAACTATCGATCAAATCGAGGCGCTGCTACCCTGGAATGTAAGTTTGCAAGGCGGGGTTAATTGATCGGTTACAAATGTCCGAGTTAATTTGCATTGTTATGTGCTTGAATGACTTGTTCTATTTTTTGAAATAGAGGCGAAAACACTTCAAATGCCTCTCTGCTTAGCAGGTTAACTTTACTAGCAAAATCCCTCTTTTTCCCTTTAAAGACAATAAGTTCTCCGCCTCCCAGTATTGTTTCAGTTGAATAGTATTGAGATAAAGAAGGAACTCCATAGAATAAAAGTTCGATCGATAAATTCGATTTATCTTTAAAGGTCTCAATTCCAGACTTTATAACCTGTTTTTCAATTTTGTCTTCTTTGGGGACGGGCAATAGAAAAGCATGTGCACTTACTTCTTTACTGCTTCTTAGCAAGCCTTTTCGAGGATCATTTTCTACAATTTCGGATAATCGACTTAGACCATTCCATGAGTTATATCCTTCGGCATCAAAATCGAATAGTGCGATCAAAGGCTGATCTTTATGATTTGTAAATATTCCATCCTGATTATCATGACCACGACGAAATAAGTTTGCCAAAAACGAAGCATCAAAACAGTCTTGAATATAAAAAGGCATTGCTTTATCAGGGTTTAGCTTTTTCCAAGCCTCTTCGATTATAATTTTATCTGTAATACCTTCAGTAAATAAAACGGGTAAATCTGTTTTAGATAAATTGTAGTCAATGCTAAGTGTTGGCTCTATGTCATTCAAGGTTGCAAAGCCTTCAGTGAGGATTGATAAGGCATCTTTCTTAGAGCGCTTTTCAATTCTATTTTCTCCTGATTTGTTCATTATAAAGATAGATTCTTCAGGAGAAAGAGCTATGGTCGTGGGGGAGTGAGATACGAGAACAACCTTAATATCATTTTTTAAGAAAATATTTTGAATTACCCCTAACATGTTCTTCATCATTGAAGGGTGTAAAGATGCATCCACTTCGTCGAGTAATAGAATATCAGGAAAATGATTGTCTGAAGTTGACTTGTAAATTGATGCTACAAGTGCCATTAATATTCGTTCTCCAGACGAAAGATTTGCAAAATCCAACTGTAAATTAGGCTTCCTAGCATGCTCTAATTTTAGTTGAAATTGATCAAAATAATCACGACCTTCTGGTGAACTTACTCTATATTCAAGAGTATCGAATTCATCCATTATTTCATTAATAACGTCCCAAGGTTTCCTACCGTGGGTATTAACAAACTCATCTTCGCTAAGTACCTTATAGTTCTTACCATTTTCCTTGTTTTCATAATGATAAAATCTATTCTGTTGATATTTTACATAATAATCCCAAATTACTTTACCAAGCTGCATAGGTAAAAAATCGTTTTTAAACATGAAGGGTTTATACATAGAATTGAAGTCGCCTTCATCTATTTCATCCGCACTATATGGCAACCTCTTGACGACTGATAAAATCCCTTGGGCCTGAGCATTTCCTTTCATCTGGTTATTGTTAAAAAGCCCTGTAATAGCTGTTTTGTAACCAGTTAAAGCGTTTTTACCTATATCCCATAGGCTTTCTTTTTTATTTTCACATTCTTCTTTAAGTTTAGGGTAGGTGTTATTATCTAGTTGATTTTTCCAATTTGGTGTATGTGGTTTTACTTTTTGTTGAAAGAATGTCCACGCGGAATTTGATTCTTGTTTTATCTGCTGAGCGTTAAAAGCAGTTTCATTTTCGAGTTTGAAAGTCTCATAATTAAAATGAACTATTTTCGCATTCTCTAAATTTTTGAATATTGCTTTCTTTTGTTCTATTGCGCTTAACAAATGGCTTTTACCTGATCCATTGACGCCAGTAAGAACAGTAAAGTTTGATAACTCCACAGGCTTAAAGCGAGTAATCGATACATGTTCTTGTTTAAAAATAAGTTCCATTTAAATCCTTACTATAATATTTCGTTGTGCACATAACGCCGCAATTAGCGGCAAATTTGGAGTGGCCGATTTGTGCTAGCGTAGCGTTAAAGCACATAGAGGTCACGGAAAATTTGTCCAGCACTAGCAACGCTAGTGCGCGCTACATTGCCTTGTTAGTAGCTGCACCAACCTATAAGTGTATAGAAAACTTACGGGCACCAACAAAACAGAAAGTCCCATTACAACTGCAAATAAAGGATCCGTTTCAGGTTCAAGAATATAGTTACTTACATAGGTACTTAGTACCACGAAGTAAGGCAAGAGAGCTAATGCCGCCGGAACCAAATTCTCTTTATTGCGAACTATCAGAGCTATCGGAATTACCGTTAGGAAAGCCGATACTAGCGTCCCGACAAGTAAGTGAACGGCTATAGCCAAATGCCTTTGTTCGGATAGAACACCAAATATCCAAGACATATATCGAGTCGTGAGCGAAAATCCAAACGTGTAGATATGAGCACTAAGTAGAGATACAACAATCAGTACCGCCCATCTAATTTTATTCATAACACCAAACTCTGATAGGCTACTAACAACTTATTATGAGGAAAAAATTCCCCTTAACTCTTTTCGGGGCGATTCCCTTTAACTCGGCGTCAAATTCATTGAGCCCAAAAAAATCTAACAAAATCATTGAACTACAACAGGGTAAAATTGAGGTTTTAATCAAAACGAGCCATTCCAATTTGCTCTGAGGTTCAATCCATAACTATATATACTATCGCCCAACCTATAAAAATCAATCACTTAGAAAGAATAAACCGGTGGGCTGAAGACAAACGTCGCCTGTACACCGGATTTCCGAGCTCAGGAGACGAAGATTTGAACTAAAAGTACCCAGTGATTACTAGAAAAGACAAAAAACAAGATCCGAAACAGCGTAAAAAATGGCGACTGCCGCGAGAACTCTGAGAGAAGCTTCGAGATCAAAGCCACTTAACCGAACGGCGGCTATGGGTTAATTACAGCCGGACACTATGCACGTAGTAATGACTCATAAGCAGCCTTAAACTCAACTCCGACTACCAACTGCACTCCATCCACTTAAAAATATCTCAAGCCTATATCACCTCAATGCCATATCAACTGATGTGGCATTAATTCCACATTGATGAGGTTTGATATGTCACACCTATGCCCCAACTGCCAATCTGACCGAGTTGGCGTTCGTAACTACGGTAAAAAACTAGGCGGTACTGTAGGTACCTTATCCGGTGCCATACTCGCTGCACGAGGCGCTCGTACTGGCGCATTACTTGGAGCACCTGCTGGCCCTCTCGGGATAGTAGCTGGTGGATTTGCTGGCATTGTCCTTTCTGGTATCAGCGGCGGCATTGTCGGTGGCAGTACCGGTATCAGCCTAGGCAACCTGCTCGACAACAAGGTATTGAATAACTACAAGTGCCTTTCTTGCGGTTACTCCTTTAGCACTCCCAATGAAGGGCACCCAGACAGTGAATACCTTCCCAGAGACTACCACGACGAAATTGAATAACCCTCCCTATGTGCACGCATAAGCCAGTGGTTGCAACTTTAGCAGCCACTGGCTTATGCCCTATATGACGAAGGTACAATATGAATCAACACTTAATGCCATCACGTACGGTAGACATGCCTCCTGATTTATCAGAAGAACAGGTACTTACCTGGGCAAATAGAATTCTAGAAAGCCGCTTCCAACGCAGCCATTACCTCAGTAACCCTGGCGTCACCAAAGATTACCTTCGCTCAACTTTAGCCAACAAGGAACGTGAAGTTTTTGCCTTGGTATTTTTGGACAACCAACATGCTGTGATTGGACTGGAGATTTTATTCTACGGCACCATTGATGGTGCGTCAGTATACCCACGAGAAGTAGTAAAAGCCGCCCTGGACTATAACGCCGCGGCTGTCATTCTGGCCCATAACCACCCTAGCGGCATTGCCGAACCCAGTAGTGCGGATGAGCGAATAACGGAACGCCTTGTCGAAGCACTCAAGACCGTCGACATTCGAGTACTGGATCATTTAATTATCGGTGGAACCAACAGCGTCAGCCTAGCTGAGCGTGGCTTGCTTTAAATTTCCGTCCATAGCCATCCAGTAACGTCCAGTACGATCCACTCGATCCAGTTTACTCCGTTTAATGTGTGTTAATCGGAGTTGTTCGCAATCCTCTTAAACCATTCATTTATCCAAACATGATGGAGATAAAATTATGTCTATTCTGCAACAACAGCATAGAAAAGGGCGTCAAACCCCATTACAAACTCACACCTCCCCTTACCAGCTTTACTTAAATAGCCTCGCGCTCTCAGGCCGTAGCGCTATGGCAACATTGTTGAATCACTGCACGCTGCTGCTAGGGCACGACGGTGTCGCCGATACCTTCCCTTGGCAAGATCTGAACTTTGACCAAGTCCATCAAGTCAGAGCTATCTTGGTAGAAATGGGCTACTCCGTTAACACGATCAATATGACCATTGCGGGTTTGCGTGGTGTCACTAAAGCATCCTTTAATTTAGGACTGATAAACGCGGATAACATGTTGCGCGTCAATGCCATTAAGCCGATTCATGGCAGCAAGACATCACGCAAAGGTAGAAGCTTAAAGCGAATAGAAATCAACGCCCTCAAATCCGCATGCCGCTCTCTTCCATCAAAGAGCCAGCAGACCAGAGCACTCGCTATTGTGCTCAGCGGTATTGGTGCCGGATTACGTTGTGCCGAACTGTGTGCACTTAATATTGAGGACGTAGATACTCAAGAGTCAGTATTACTCGTTCGAGAAGGCAAGGGACGTAAACAGCGGCGCATCTACCTGTCTCCTGATACATTTCAAGCCATTAAGCGATGGGTAGACCGTCGGGATCAATCTACCGGAGCCTTGTTCACTCGCGTCTTACGTAACGACAAAATCACAGAAGAGCGCTTGACCACCAGTGGCCTGACCTACTGTCTTAGAAAAATTCGGCAGACTGCCGATATTGATGCTTTCAGCCCCCACGACCTGCGGCGTACTTTCATCACACAATTGCTGGAAAAGGGTGTCGATCTAAATATTGTTCGTCAATTGGCTGGGCACAGTGATATCAGCACCACCATACGCTATGACAAACGAGATGAGCAATGGCAAAAGCAAGCCTCACAAAGCCTGCGTTTTTGACATTCGAATCAAGTATTGAAAGGAGGACTTATGACTCAATCCACACTGAATCCATTACAGGCTATCGCCGAACTGGATGATCAATGGGTGATATTTTCAGATCAGAGCGCTTTTATTGGTGAAGCCTACGCTCGTCTACTCGCAGATCATCCAAACCTACCAAAAGAGGTGATCCAAGGAGGTGAATATGCCATCCGGCAACTTCGACAACAAAGTCAGTACATCGGAAAACAACTGACACACGCTCGGCAACTTGTCCAAGACGTCGCCCGCAAACCCACAAAGCCTACAGATCAGGATCAATAGCCTTTAATCCTTCGACAGGCGAAGCCCCTAACGCCGCACAATAGCTCAAAAATTCAGCAACATCCAAGCGACGCTCAGCCTGCTCTACCTTACCAACATAGGAATGCGAAACCCCCAGCTTTTCAGCCAGCTGGCGCATGGTAAGCCCTTTCGCTTCACGTTTGGACTTAAGCCAATCGATCAAGCGGCGATTTTCTGGAGTATGGAGTGATCCTGTCATTGTCCCTATATTAGGGACACACTACAATGTACCCATATCGGGAACAAACTAACCGATAGTTAACGTAACCCAAGGGAATCAATATGGATATTAATGTCTACGCTCTCAGCGATATATCAGATGACAAGATAGAACAATTAATAAACAACAAGCAGTCATTCACGCTCACAGACGTCAGCCACATGAAGAACGCTGTCGCCACCTTGGAGCGTAAGATCGAGCGCAAGGGTTTGAAGTGTCGTGTTTACACGAAAGGGCGCGCAGCTACCGTCGGTGCCGCAGCGCTACCCTTTTCTCCCACCGTCATTGGGGGCTGGCTTGCAGGAGCCGCTATAGGCGTCCACAACCTAGCTACTTATGACCCTGACTATGAGCTTGCCAAGAAACCTCTTAGTAATGAGCTTGAAATTCATTACAAAAAATAAGTCTCACCCACAGCCCCACCTGACTATTTAAATGTAAGGACAACATGAAAAAAATAATTGTATTAATGTTATTAAGTAGCACTGCCCTAGCTGGGCTGTTCGACGATGAAATTATTCGCATTGAGGATACCTACATGCAAGGAAAGCTCCTCTATTCTCGCACTAATAACGATCTATTTTCTGGCGTTGTTATTGAAGAAGATCGTCGTGGTAATGTCATACGACGTGCTCAATATGACGACGGTCGACTGGATGATGTCTCCCAGTACTTCAGTAAAAACGGAGTTGTAATAAAGGAGGAAAACTATGATGACGGAAACCTCGATGGGCTAACTCGATTATGGTACAAGGATGGCATACTAAAGCAGGAAGTTTCCTACAGTGACGGAGAGAAAGACGGTGAAACTCGAATGTACCGAAAAGATGGAACTCTCAAAGGTATTCTTGAAATTGAGGAAGGTACGCTTGTCGGTCTATCGGGGAATTACAGAGATGGGAGCACGCAAACAGAGTCAGAATATGACGACGGTATTCTTTACGTTACCGAGTACTACGCTAACGCCCAAGTTAAGACCTATATGGGTACTTACAAAAACATGTCCAAAAAGCATGGGTCCTATAAAACGTATCATGAAGATGGCCGGCCAAAGTTATTAGCCAACTACAAGAACAACCGCTTTCACGGTCAGCATACAGAGTACATGTATGACTGGGATAACAAGCTCTCTCAGCGTGAAGTTTCAAACTATGTTGATGGTAAACTGCACGGAAAGCAATTCATCTATAGCGTATCTAACGGTAAGGAATACCTAAAGACAATTAAAGGCTTTAAGGATGATAAACCCAGTAAACTAGAAGAGAAAGACGATTACTGGATTTCTTACAACCCAGACGGGACGGTCAGAAAGTAGTGAGTTAATCCTTAATGAACAGTATTAGCCCAGGCTTGATTCGAGCTAATACTGTTTAATATGAATTAAACGGAGTAACCATGAACGTCTTAATCATGCCAAAAGCAGCCACTCGTAACGCCGCAAGTCCAGCACCGTAGGTGCGATGCTGATTTACCTTGCTATAGCATAGCCTTAGTAGTTTTTAGCTCACTGATAAGGCATGAAGCTTCAGTCTTTTTATGAAAAAGTCTTCCTGCTGTTGGACCATTTTGCTGCCTCCATCTTTCATGCTTTTTTTGATCATAAGAGTAATAACTGTACCGAACAATCAAATATTCACCAGCAACACTAAAATTAGTAGACTTAATTTCTTTGGCTACTAGGTTGCCATTGAAGCCAGGAGAGCGCTCATTCATTTCCCTTACTAGTCTTGAATGGTCTTTATTAATGCATAAAGGTATGAGCGGTGAGAACTCAGCTAGAATACGTTCTCTCTCTTCAAGCTGTTCTTTTCTCTTTCTTTCTTTAGCGGCTCTATTTTCTATAGAACTTCGCTCTTTATCAGCCTGGACTTTTGCTAACTCTTCAGCTCTTGCCTTTTCTTTTAAAGCTCTTAACTCAGCTTGATGCTTTTCTTCAGCCGCGACCCTTTCATTTTCTTTCTGTTTAAGGATCAACTGCTGTTTGAGTCTTTTTACCTCATCCTTCTTTCTTTGCTCTATTACACTTTGTGCCACACCTGTATAGATCATCTCCTCATCAGGGTAATGCTCACAGTATTGCCGTGTATGAGCTGTTTCCTCGCCCCTTAGAACCATTACAGGAGTGTATTCATATTTATTATCATCAATTTTTTCTATATCTATTGCTTTAATAAAAAAATCTATATGATTTTTATCTTTATACATGTCAACACACTGATTTATATATTTTTCGCTATCATCAAACCATCCTGCATGCACTTGGTAAGAGATAAAAAAAACCGAAAATAAGATATGTTTTTTCATAACTGCCTTACAAATTAATCATGCATTAATATTTAAAATCAAAAGGATAAGACGTACAGGGAGGAATTGTTGGAAAGTAAAAAGCGTCCCTGACCGTATATTTCCTTGTTACTATCCGATGATATCCGTAAAAATAGATGAGTTAAAGGCGCGTGCCACACTGAATCCTTAATACCTACAGCTGGACTTCCAGAAATATACGTCACGTGACGCTGATTCCCGTGTTGCAACGACCATATATTAGGCAATGCGGTATTTGGCGCCAGTGACCGCTTTGGGTTAACAGGAGCAACCCACCTGAATCGCTCAATAATTATACAACCATTAAGGAGTGAGAAAGCTGGATATACGTTAATGTTTATACCTCTCCGCCATCATATTTAGCGCAACCTCCACATCTGCATTTCTCATAATTCACCGACGGTAAAAATCACCTAAGCGCAAGACCAGCGATGCCACCACACATCACCCCTAGAGAACAGTCGAGCCAATATTAGTGTGATTCCGGCACAACCCTCTCGCCAACCAGTGGCTTTAAGTAACCTAGAATCGACGAGTACTCACGCTCTGAAATTTTGAAATACCCACTGCGATCATCTGTCCAAGCACCGGGATCGGCAATCATATCTTCAGCAACTGCTGTTAATGCACTGCAGATTTTTTCAAACCTTGTGCTATCGCTCTGCCACATTGCAATTAGCCCCCCTTTTTCAAACGCCGAGAGGTTTTTGCACATCTGACAATATCTATCATAACCGTTTCCCATCCACCAACCATGCCGCTGAATCTTCTTGCTTACTCCGATAACTGCCATATTTAATTTGACATCATCAACACCAAGACGAGAACGTATAGCGGCTAATGTCGCCAGCCCCAAGCACGTCGGATAATAAATAAAATCTGTTCTAGCATCCCTAGGCATCTGAGGATCATCAAGTATCCTCCACTCCCCCCTCTTCACCGCATTAATTAACCATGAGGCATGCCCAAGCAATTCCTCTCGGCGAATCTCAAGCTCGCTATCAGTAGCTGAAGAAATGCTATCAAGTAGATTTTCCCACTCCTCAACAGCCTGAGAGGCCTCTCGCAGCATGCTTCCGGACTGATAAGGATAGGGATATTCCGGTATAGCTGATGACAATTTCATACATTCATTCCAAAAATCATGTTTATACTAAATCCACTATCTATAGCCGTTCCACAGCGGATCTTCGTCAAGCTCAAACTCCGGCGCAAATTCGTACCCCACCCAGCGAGAGTGATTTAGGTCTATCGGAATACCCGAACCAAGCCTAAGCACTTTGGTATTACCCACCATATACTCTAAAGATCTTTCTCGAAGGGAGCTCATTCGATCCATCGCTGCCGAAGTGCACAAATGGCTTGTCGGTACTCCCTTAGCAGAATCAAATGAATATACTGACCAATAATACTTATAGAACCTTGGATTCGAGTGCATGAAATGACCATAGAAATATTCAAATGACGGGCGTGCCGATAAGCGATTTCTTTCCCTCATTTCTCGCAAGCCATCAATATTTAATCTGTACCTCACCATAAACTCCTAATAATTACATCCTGGAAAATTGGTCTAAAGAATACAAGCACAATGCGACACAGAACGCCGGACCGCGTCTGTTGGTTACTCAACAAAAAGATCTGAATAGCGCGATTTTCGTCGTTGTACTCCAGCTGAACAATATGCTGAGATTACCCGTGCACGGCCTTACTGTAAAACAAGCGGCAATCGGAACAGCAGCACACACCACTTGGCGGCCAAATACTACACATCCAAACCATACACTGAGGCCTCATTGAAAAACGTAAGGACTGTATCTTCGACCTCAGAATCAGACTAAACCCAAGAACAGCATGATCAAATCAAAAACACTCTATTGCTTTAGGGTTAATCGACCCTTCAATTACAATTAATGAATAGCGTCTTAGCGAGTAATTAGCCTGCTCTATTTAAGGTGTATTAAACG
>Ga0105356_10004757_pt1 | contig 13065 bp, 6 predicted proteins | sample GOMGulsemesocosm_3_FD_83502 | JGI IMG/M metagenome (GOLD analysis project Ga0105356, IMG submission 83502) | Methane-oxidizing microbial communities from mesocosms in the Gulf of Mexico - GOM9D Gulf of Mexico | ecosystem: Environmental > Aquatic > Marine > Cold seeps | place: Gulf of Mexico...
AAGAGTTTTTTGAAGTTATATTCTTTTTTATACACATCTCAATTAGCCCATAACTTAACGGAATGGGCCGATGGTGTTGCCAAAAGTAGACCTAATTACTTTATTCTAGATAGTGAAAAAGCCTCAAAAGAGCGTCGATACGTTCGTGATTTTGGTTGTAAGACATTGTTACGCAATGTTGAGTGCATCTTCCCATATTTGAATATGTCACAATTTTTACAACAGTCTGCAAGTAATACGGTTGTACAGCCACTGTGGAAGCTTGTTGCTTCCATTAGTGAAAATAGCGAATTTACAGCTGGATTTAACGAATATGCAATAAAATTTGCGGTAAATAGGAAGATAAAAACCACGCCAGACGTGAAAGAAACAACGCAAGAGGCGTTAGCGCAACTGATGCAACTTTCGAAAGCCCAATTCAAAACGGGTAAAAAGAATAAAGATGATATCAACCTCAATTACATCAAAGCGATAAAACTGCATCTTTGTGATGACTTTATAAAGCTAAGAGGCTCGGCCGGGGCCACCTTAGTGCTAAATCAAGATTACGTGATCCTATTGACCAATATGGTGATTTGTGACCGTGACAATTTGCGTTTTCATGAATTACTCGAAGAGTTCGAAACGCGAGGTGTCTACTTCGATAATCAAAGCCAGCAAGAATTAGTCAAACTTTATGAAAGAATTGGCAATGTAGAAAGAATGAGTGACAGCGGAGATGCAGTTTATGTTACCAAAACAATTTAATGATTTTTTAGTTCAACAAGTGGCGGACGTTACGTCACAAACTGTCGCTGTCGGTTTTCGTTATCAATTTAGATCACCAGATCTTGAAAATAGTATTGGGCTTTATCAGGCCTTTGCCGCCCAAAGTACTGACAGTCTATGTGATGACAACGATGATAAAACTGAGATCCCTTTCGTTTGTGTTGGCTCAATAAAATTACTAGTAGTTTTACATAATGATGATGTAGGTGAGGGTTACACAGAAAATTACATATCTAGGCTTCGTGATTTGGTGTCTGGACAGCAAGGTGTATTTAAAAAGACCACCTTATTGATCATTCACAATAGTATGCTAGATACCATTATTAATTCATGCGAGAACTTAGCTCAAGAGGGAGCCGTTTGGTATCCGCTAAATATAAAAAACAAGTTGTTTGAATCTTTATCAAAAGACGATGATAAATTTCATATATTGTCATCCTTATTAAATAGCATGACCAATGATTTGATTGATGACGCCGGCACGGTGTTTGGTTTAAACGATCTATATTCAGCCATTGTGGACAACAAAATTAGCTTACCAAAGCTAGGGTATTTATCCGATAGTGAAATAATTGGTTGGGCAGAGCAAGACAGAATCGAGCTTCGGCTAGCTGAAAATAAAGAACTCTATGACGAGATCCAATATTTAACAGAGCATCAAGCATCCGACCTCACCGAAAAACTTGGTGAGCTAAACTTGGGCGAGAATTTTATAAGCGATCATTTCCCCGAGCAAGGCGATTGGTGCGAAACTATTGACTATGGCGCGCTCAAAGCGGAACAAGACAAGAATAAGAAACTAGAATTAAGTTTTGAGGGGTACGCTGCGCCAATTGGTAAGCCAGAGATCCGCGACAAATCTACGAGTAAAGCGGGAAAAAAAGAAAAACACCTAATCTTGGAGTTACCGCTAGATCATAACCAATTTGAGATCGAACTTACGTTCACGGGGGATAGCTTAGATAAACGACTGACGACTATCTCACCTAAGACGTTAGAATCGGTTGCTATAGAAAAGATAAATAATTTAGGTAAAACAAAGAAAGTGACAGTGTCTGGTCTTATTCAAAACCAGCCTTGCTATTTTTCCGTCGATGTTATCGGTGAGAAAAGCAATGATAAAATTAAGTTCAAAGTATTAATATTACCGGCCAACTGCATAGATATTGAATTAATTAAGTCGAACTATTTAATCAACCCAAGTAAGCAGCATATTCTGCTACAAACTGATGAAAGTACCCAGAGAATATCGGAAGAAGTAAGCACCGACATACTTGACGACGTTGGTCAAAGCTTTGATGTTACCGATACCGGAGAAATCGATTTTTCAGGATTAATAAAAACTGAAACAGATATCCATTTTTTTGTTAAAAATGGTGCCGCCGAATTAAAAATCTGTATTGATAGTTTAGTGTTAGCTGAAAAAATTGAGCTGCCACTGTTATTAGACACCGCTAACACAAAGTCTTTATTTCATGATGAGTACTATGGTGAATTCAACCGAGATAAATTAACCGTATTATTATCACGACAAGAATATGAGCTTAAAAAACCACAGCTGTTACCATTAACAAGAGAGGCTGATATTGTTGATAACGCTTGGCTATATACTGCTGAAAACGATAGTGACAATATTAACTTGTCCGATATCGAAGAATCTTATCCACAGTTGTTTAATGTTTATCAAGCACTTTATAGTTATTACAGCGCGACTAACACATTGCCGACGCTCGCGGGATGGGGACCTAGATATCTCAGTCTTATTAATGACGTAAGCAGACAGTACAACGAAGCGTTAAACAGCCTTAATTACAATGAACCTTTAAGTACTGAGGAAAAACAACTTGTTAAAATAGGCTTAGCGACGTTTGAAGGCGAAGAGTATATAACCCCGTTTCATCCGCTGTCTTTAGCTTATTACGCAAATCTTGTTGAAGAAATATTGAAGGATAAAGTTCAAGACAGCTACGCCACATTACCGCCAGTAACAATAGAGCGACTAAACCCACAGGGCCTTATTCCGTTTGTTTACCACCCACAACATGAGTTTTCTTATGTTCAAATCGGCGAAGGCAATTGCTCGTGGTTAAAAATAGTACCAAGACAAAATTCCAATCACAGTTTCGTCCGAAAACTGGTTAAAGACAAAGTAAAAGCATTTAAAAATATCTTTAGTTCCTTGTTTAGTGTTGGTAACAAAGCAACGCTGCTAATTAACTCGGTAGACAACAATAATAACTATGAAATATTCATGGGGCTTATCGATTTATTTATTTTGTACAAAGATAAATCCCCACATATTCATGTCAACTTATACGATGATGAGCACCATATTAGTGAGTTTGATTTATTCTCTGAATTACCTAGCTTTGAAGAATTAAAAGAACGTTACGGCCTTAACAAAGGCAAAGCAAAAGATAATGCTGATCTGTTGGTTGATTTACTACGCACGCGCCTTACTTACAGCAAATTCAAAAACAACGAAGTGACCGAGCAAGTTTATGCGCACATCACGTTCTTTAAAAACAAACATGAAGTGAAACGTAAAGATGTTAACCCCGATCATGAACTCAGTGCGGTTAGCTGTGGTGGCTTAATCTCTGGTGAAGCCGTAGCTAACAAAAAGGGCACATACTTTACTGGCTTTGGTCTTCGAAATATCGATGTTAACGGAAAAACCCATTTAGAAATTGCACAGAAATATAATCGACTATTGAAGCCTGCATTCGATGAGGGGGAAGATTATGATGCCAACAAAGCATCGGCAATCATGGTGAGTAGTGGCTTTAGAGAACTATTAGAACGTTCTTACGACAGCTCAATCTGGACATGTGTTATTGACCCTAAAGTAACATTAGATTTCTTCAAAGACAGTAAAAATATGGTGTTAATTCACTATTCAGAAAATTACACCAACTCAAGTAACTACGACGCAATCACAGTAACCAAGAACACCGACATGTACCGTCGCGTACTAGAGCAAGACAACGGCGGCAGCATCGAAGAGTTTAATGCGTTCAATGGTGAGTGGTTATTAGAGATGGTGACGGACAATGCTAACGAACGGAAAGCCAAACTCGGTATCTTGGGGGCTTATAAATACGTTAATTGCTTACTCATAAATTCAGACATTGTTTGGGTGCCACTTTCTATAGCGGAGATGCTACGAGTCGCCGGTAACCTTGGGCTAAAAATGTCGGAATCTGATTTTTCAGGATATAGCCAAAACCGTAAAAAAGGTTGTATCTCAGATGACATACTCTTTGTCGGCTTTAAAGACGACCAACTAATTTTAATGCCAGTTGAAGTTAAAACAGGCAAGCGTCAAACGCACAGTAAAGGGGTTGAACAAGCCGAAGAGCTAAAACGTTACTTTGAAGACATACTAGGCCAACAATCTCTTGCTGGCGTGCTTTATCGCGGGTTGTTTATTCGTCAAATTCTTATGCAAATTGACAAATATAAACTCTATGATTTATATGAGGCTGACTACTTTGACTCAGTTGTCGAACGCCGTGAATGGTGGTTAGCAGGTAGCTATCAGCTAGCGCAGATGACGGAGTACCCACAAGGGTTATTAGTCGTTAATGTTGAAGATAAAGACTTTAAAACAGCGCAGTTTACCCCGATAAATAACATATTAAAAATTGAATTATGTAGTGCAAACTTGCCTAATTTAATCACTTCACCGCTAAAGGGGTTGTTAGATGCAGCAAGTAGTGAGACGTTATTTCATATCGATGCAAGCTATATCCTAAATGGCGAAACGTTAATTGAACCGGTAGTGACAGAGGTAGTATTGGATGAAACCGATTTAAGTGACAATGAAATCGATAAAGATATAAGCACTGTGTTAGATGAAGCAACCACACCAAATGCAGAAGTTATAGCTGACGTCAGCAGTGCAGATTTAGTGAAAGAAATATCACCAGATAGTTACGCGACAGCGACTAGCGAACGCAAGCACATGAGCGATGCTGAGTTAAACGCCATTTACGATAATGTTGTCTCATGTTTTTCTAATCACAACATCTATGTCACCAAGCCAGAAGATCAAGACGCGTTTGTTGAGGGACCAGCTTCAATCTTACTGCGTGTTAAGCCTAATCGCGGAACAGACCCTAAAAGGTTGCCTGAAAAATCACAGGCCTTAAAATTAGACTTAAGCTTAGAACAAGAGCAAAACCTTGGTTTCGCAATAGACAAAGGTTGCGTGACTATCGATATGCCAAAAAATAAGTCACAGCGTTATTTTGTGAATCAGCATGACATTTGGGACAACTGGTCACGTCCAAGCAATGCGCTTGAAGTGCCGTTGGGTGAAGATCGATTTGGTGATGTCATCACCATTAACTTCTCATCGTCAAATTGCCCACATCTACTAATTGGCGGTACGACCGGTAGTGGAAAGTCCGAAGCACTCAACACCATTTTATATGGCATGGTCGAACATTATTCGCCAGATGAGTTAAAGTTGTTACTTGTTGACCCTAAAGGCACCGAGCTAGACATCTTTAGTAAATATCCACATCTTAAAGGTGATATCGGTTGGGATGATACTGACGCTCTTGAGTTATTGACAATGGCAGTTGAAGAAATGCAAGACCGTTACCTAAAACTTAAAGCAGCAAAAGTTAAATCACTGGCTGATTATAACGCGCAAGCCAGCGACGAAAACAAACTCCCATGGTGGGTTATTGTGCTCGACGAATACGCCGATTTAACGTCTGACAAAGACATGAAAAAACAAATTGAAGCCGACCTAAAGCGACTAGCGCAAAAAGCGCGAGCTGCTGGCATTCATTTGATTATCGCCACCCAAAAACCAAGTGGCGATGTAATCAGCACGAATCTACGTTCTAACTTACCAGCGCAATTGGCGCTGCGAGTTAAAAATTCGACCGAAAGCCGTGTAATTTTAGATGATGCCGGCGCTGAAGTGCTTAATGGCATGGGTGATGCTTTTTTAAAGGCGGAAGGTAAGTTGGTTAGAATTCAGTGTGCGAGAGTCAATCTTCTTAAATAGTTTAGTATCAAGACAGATTATTTTTTAGCATTTTAAACTTAAAATAAGGAAAGCCAATGAGTGTTAGTTTAAGGCTTGATAATATTCAAGTAAGTATAGATCAACTAATGTTAGATCCTAATAATTATCGGTTGGCTTATGACTCAGAATCTGAATCCCAAAGCGATGCAGATGTTATTGAGCTTCAAGATCATATTAGAAGGCAATTGGAAAAAGAGAAACTGTCTGAATTACGTGACTCTATTCTTGAAAATGGTTTTTTAGAGGTCGATAGAATAGTTGTAAGGGATTTAAAAGAAACTAGTGATCGGAAATACCTTGTCGTTGAAGGAAATAGACGCACCGCTGCGTTGAAAAGTCTCAAGGACGACCATGATGATGGCATTTTAGTGCTGAAAGAAGAGCTACTCACAAAACTATTATCAATTAACGTAGTTTTAATTAACGGTACTAACGCTGCCGAGGTAAAAAACTACGAGAATACACTAATGGGAATTAGGCACGTGTCTGGCCCTAAAAAATGGACGGGCATGCAGAGTGCAAAATTGATTTGTAGTTTGTTTGAACAAAATAAAACAGCGACACAAATAGGTTCTTTACTAGGCATAAGTGCAATCGAAGCCAACAGACGACGGAGAGGATTTTTAGCTTATAGCCAGTTAGCTAAGCATCCGAAATACATTGGACAAGTAAAAAATAAACACTATACATTGCTCTTGGAGTTTATATCTAAAAGTACGATTCGTGAAATTATCGGATGGAAAGATGATAAACAGATATCGAGTAAAAGGTATCAAAAAATCATCTACTCTCATATCGCTGAAGACATTGAAGGCAACAAACCGCAGATAACTAATCCAACTCAGGCAAGAGAGTTCGTACGTGCGATGGGAATACCGAGATATGAATCCAAGATAGCAATGGGTACTACGTACGAAGAGCTCGGCCCGATTTCAGAGAATACAGAAGATATCGATTCAGAACTTAAAAGGATTAATATTTTTTTCAATAAGTTAGATAGAGATCTTTTATCTCATTCAAGCTACTCAACACTTAAAAAAATCAGAGTGAAAATCGATAACCTATTAAGTGAGGCTGGGTAATGGATTGGTTTTATTTAGCAAAAGACGAATTACTAGCACAGCTGGAAGAAAATAGCTGGTTAGATGGTGCTACATTTATAAGAGAATACCTTCTCAAGAACAATGAAGATTTTACCTCATTGCCTGAAGAAGAGCAGGATATTTACTTAATTGATATTTTAGATGTATTTGAAAACTACCTAACAGCTGACTTTTCAGAGTTTGTAAGAGTGGGTAAAAGGTATAGATGGTTTAACTCTAAACATGATACCAAAACTAAAGAAGCTGAAACCAACCGAGAAGTAGTTTTAGATGATGATTCTGATAGAGAGTTACTGACTAGAAAGGCGGAGCTACTTAACAGTGAAGAGGTTGCTTCAATCTTGTCGTCGGCTAAGCTCTTATGCAATAAAGGTGATTATTTAGGCGGCTTTGATTTTGCTTTGAAGTATTATAGCGTAGCAAAGAAGATGCAATATTTAGATGCGGACAAGCTTAATGTATTAAGTATGATAATTGATAGCTCTTTAGAATTAGGTCGAGTTGATTTTCATAAGTTTTATTGTGATAAAGCAGAAATTTATATAAAAAACTATAATCATGAAAATGCAGCTGTTGAGTACGACACTGCAATAAAAAAATTACTCGAACTTGAAACTCGACAACAGAATTTAATTTCAGATTTTAAAAACATCATTAGAGAATTGTACCGCAAGTGTAGAATACAGTATGAAAATGCAGGGGATGATGACAGTGCATCTGAAATTTATGTCAAGGAAAATAAATATACCCAGAAGTCGTTAAATAGAGGAATGAAGAAATCATTGATGTATTTATTCTGGCTCATGGCAAGGTATGGTGAATCTCCTTTAAGAGTCGCTGGCTGGGCAATTTTTTTAATATTCGCATGCTCATTAATTTACACGCTAGCTGGCATCAATCCTCCTGGAGGTGATGATGGGTTTAAGTGTTTGACCACATCGGCCAGCCATGAACTCATATGTACTGTAATTGAACCTCAAAAAATGTTAAAGGTGAGCTATTGGTCGCACTTATATTATAGTGTTGTTACCTTTACAACTTTGGGTTATGGCGACTTCGCACCACAAGAAGGCGTGAGTCGTTTTGTATCCGCTTTTCAAGCATTAATGGGATTGATTCTCACAAGTCTTTTTTTGGCGACATTTATTAAGAAATATTCAAGATAATCTGACGAAGTAGCTAATCCCTCTATTTAAATGCAATTTAACAAAGTCAGCAAAGTGCACGCCATTAAGGTGGGCACTTTGTTTTTGGTAAGCTTGTCTTAAAATCGCCAGATAAACATCCGCATATTCACCTGCAAAAACCTTCCAAGTCATTTCTACGTTGCTGTCTGATGGAATATCTTCCATAGGCGGTGCCGTATCTTCTGCGAGCGACATGCATAAAGCCCAGCGACATAGCACGTTCCAGTTGTCGACGCCTGTTTTCCGTTTTAGTGTGACGAGTTGGCTTTTCTGTTTTTCCGAAAGCTTAATGGTGTCGATGGTTAATGACATTAGAAGTAGCCCTCGGTGATAGTTGACGTTTTTTGTTGCTCGTTATAAATAATATTGTATTCGCGACCTATAGCAGGCTTTAATTGATCGTAATATTTTCCGGCGATCTCTTCATCGGTCGATAATAAAATTACTTGGCTACTGGCTTTCGGGAAGTAATTATTGATTAAATTAGTACGATGTTTACCGTCTAGTCGGCCCAGAGGGGTATCGATAACCGTTGGTATCTCTTTGCCCGAGGCTTCAGCTAACCCCCACAATGTTGCGATAGCTAATAGCTGTCGTTCACCGGCCGAGAGGCGGCTAGGTGACATGGTTTTGTTATTTGTGTCGAGTAGTGTTAGCTCAAAGCTTGTTGGACAGATTTTAATGCCGTTAATGAGCTTGTCTTTACGTGATAAATTAAAGAATTTTTCAGTGATGTGTTGCTGTAATGACACAACATTTTCTGAAATCAGCTTTTCACTAAACGATTGCATCGTCGCTTTAAGCTTATTGATGTGCTCAGATACTTGGATGGCGCGCTTTTGCTCGAACGTGTCTTTGTTTTGCTGAGTTAGCAAATTGGTGTAGCGCAGGTTCAATGCTTCGTTACGTGCATTAGCTTGGTTAAGTAACTGCTGTTTTTGTTTAATGAGCGTGTGCTTATTTTTAAACTCAGCCTCAAAACCGGCCAAGGTAGCTAACAAGTCTTGTACCGTTTCATAGTCTGGAATGGATTCCAGTTTTTTGTTAAACAGGGCCAGTTGTTCTTCTAGTTGCACTCGTGTGCTAAGCAGCTTTTCACGTTCATTAGCATCTAGTTTAATTTTGTCATCTAGCCCGCTAAAAATTGCGATGTCAGAATTAAGGTAACAGTCAGTTTCTGCCACTTTAGCTCTGTCTTGTGCAAGTGTACTCATAACCTCGTTAACAGATGAGATAGTGAGCTTAGGTGCTTTACTATTAAGGAGTGCGTTATTGATTGCACTTTCATATTCGGTGATGGCACTCGCAATCACTTTAGCTTGGCTCGATTTTTTCTCTAACTCAATTTGCGCTTTAGTCTCATTGATTAGCGAACTAATTAAGCCCAACGGCCCACAGCCAGCGTCTAGTTTTACTCGTTCTTGCAAATTTGATTTTAGTTTCTCTTGAATAGCTCCAAGCTCAAATTTAATTGAGTCGCGCTCTTCAATTAAATGAGCCCCTGCATTTCGGACCGTTTGTCGAGATTTATTTATCTCTAAATTGGCGTCGCTGGCATCTTTTTCTAAGCTGGCAATGTCAGTTTTAAATGCAGCAACCAATGTTGTTTGGTCGGTGATTTCAGCCTCTAAAGCGGCAACTTTTTGGATCACTGAATTGTCTAAATTTTCGCTTTTTCGTTTGCGCTCAACATTGCTTAAATCAATATGTAGTTGCGTTAATAAGTCCAAACCTAATAGGTTCTCAATACCGGTTCTTATTAGCTCGGCACTGCGATCTGGGTTGGCCAAGTTTTCAATTTTTTCGCCATCAAAAAAGAACAGGTCAGATAATGACAGAGGAATAAACTCATTAACGAATTCGTCCCAATATTGGCTGATATGTCGATCTTCTTCACCGTTACAGTACACCGTTACTTTGTCTTTTGACTCGATGGTATTGGTGTTCCAACTTCGCACAACTCTAAATTCGTTGGTGTCGGTGTCTGTGGTGTGCGTAAAGGTGAGCGATAGCTCCACAACGGCATCTTTATCACTATGTCTGTTTTTTGTATTAGCTAAAAACGTATGATAAGCCTCGTGCCCACGGTTGGAGCACTTGGCGTGCTTACCATAAAGAACGAGCTGTAGGGCGTCTAAAAATGTTGTCTTGCCGCCGCCGTTTAAAGCGCCGAACAGTATAATTGGTTTGTTAGGCTCAACACTTAAATCGATAGTGTGTTTACCGAGGTAAATGCCAAAATTTTCAAGGGTTAATTGCTTAATTATCATCGTTAATCTCTTCAAAATCGATAATCATTGAGCTGTAGCCTTGCTCTTTAATTGATTCGGTGACCATTATAATTTTTTCATTGATGGCTGACTTTTCGTCATCATCTAAATTTATTGAGTTGTTCATAAGAATTGTCAAACGATGGCGTTCGCGCTCTAACGCAAACTGTTTAGCTTCAAATAGCGTATCAAAAGCGCCTTTGTCTAAGCTGGTCTCAAGTTCTTTTGATAAGTTGGCTCGGCGGAGTTTATTTTTATGTTTGTTGGCAATCGACATCACTGCACGAATTTGCTGATAAAGCAGTCCGTCTTCGTCACCTTGCTCTGCACAATGCTGTTTAAGCTTTTCAAGCACATCGATATTTAAAATCGGGTGATGCGCTCGTTTTTTACCGGGGTATTCTTTGTTGAATACCTTTTGATAAATTTTAGGCACGGTGTCTTCTGCTTCGTGCTTTTCTTCAAGCCAAATACGACGTATTTCTTCTAAATCCTCAATCGGCAGTAATTCTAAATCTTTAACTTCAGCAGGGCCAAGTTCTTGAACTGCTATTTGTGCTTCTAGTACTTTTGTTAGGAGGTGCTCTCTAAATTTTTTAATGTAAGGTCCCGGTACGAGATCGGCGCCGTGTTTAGAGATATGAACGGTTAAACTGCCGTTCATGCGTCTGAAATCCCGATTGGATTTATCGCGTGTTAATTTTTCAATTTTCTTTTGACGATTAGGATCATTAACTTCAATTTCGTTACGCAATGCAACCAGCGGATACATCCACTCTTTTTCTTCGTCATTGGCGATCATTGCATTCATGGATTTATCTTCCGATACCATGGTACAGACATAACAGCCAAAACGACTGTCCCCACAACTTTGTGTGCTTTTATCAACAACCAATGGGCATTCGCCACCTTCGGTTGCACCTTGATACATGCCCATCAAGTCATGGTTTGGAAATTTCCAAGGATTTTTAACACTATTAAGATAAACCCACACATCATCATTCGACCAGTTAGCAATAGGTGCATAAACCCAAACGCGTTCTAGTGTCCCGTTTTCGGTGACGCCTAACGCTTTACGTGTGTTAGTGGCTGAATTCTCAAATTTGTCCATCACTGCGGCGCGCACGGTGCTTTCCGCTTTACGTGTGCCTAGCACTAAAATAGCTTCGCCATTTTTTTCTGCCATGTTCTTGATAAAAGTGTTTGATGGTGAAATCTTTAATCTGTCGGTACACCATCTGAACTTGAACCGTGGAGCGGGGTAGCCCTTACCAATTAAGTTAACCCAAAAACGATCTTTAACTGCTGGTGTTAGTCGATGGGGAATAATCGGCAAGCCTTGCTCTTCGGCTTGTTCTTTCATCTTTTGTAGTGACTTGCCAACCCACATCGCTACGATAGGGTTTTCAACTAAAGTATCAGTGCTGATGACATGCACATTTTTGTTGCAAAGCCCTTCGTCTTTTAGCTCTCGTAAGGCGTACCAAATAAGCTGTAAAATAGCCGTCGAGTCTTTACCGCCACTGTAGCCGATGACCCATGGTATTTGATCGCTTTTGTATAGCATTTTAACATGATCAATTGATTCTTTGACCGTGTCCTTTAGCCCTTTGTGGCTAAATGCCGAACTGGATTGTACAACTGGATTAGAATCCATTTCGTGCCTCTTGGAATTTATGTTCTTGCTTGATTTCTTTATCTGTTAATTGCAGATTTAGTATTTGTTTTATCTTTATGGCAGTTAAGCGCGCTGCGACAGAAGAATTTCGCATGCTACCATTGTGCACGCAGCGTCCTTCCCAATCTTGGCCATTTGCACGATCCCAGTTGATGTTCTTAAACTGTTTTAACGTACTCTTCCATGTTTTATCATTAGCGAGTAGCCAGCCACCGACCATGCCAATTGCATGTAGCGTGATCGAATAAGGATGAATGTTCTCATCACGGAGTTCGCTGCTGGCTACTTTATCTTTTAGCACAAGTTGCCATGCCGGCAGGTTGCGCGCCACGCATTCCCAAAACTCGATCGCTTGTGGAATTAATTTTTGGTAGTTGTCGTTATCAATAATATCAAAGAGCTCTTTAGTGGCCTTATTGAGGCCGCTGTGTGAAATTAGCTTTTTGGAGCGCGAACTTAGTGTTGTTTTTTCTAAGTGCACCAATTTTGATAGCACAGGGCTATTGAAAATAGCATTTTTTGATAAAAGCTGATCAGGGCGATAACCAAAAGTGTTCTTTAATGATTCGTCTACGGTGACAGAATACTGATTTAAATCAGCGAATAAGTTTTGACGTTGTTCTAGGCTTTTATCAGGATATATGACGACGGAAATTGATTCGTTTTCAAGTGTCCCATCTTCTTCAATCGCCGCGATAATGGCGGCAGTTCGGTGCTGTCCGTCGACGATAAAAACGTCTGCGTCTTCATCAATAAGTAGTTTTCCGATATTAGTAAACGCCGCGTCGCTAGAGAGCGGTTCAAACAAGCTTCGCCCTTGAATGCATGCAGTTATTGAAGAAAAAACGTAACTGTCCCTATTGTCTAAGATGTATTTGCTGATTTGAGGAATACGATCCGGATTAATGAGTCGTTGCGAGCGTCTCTCAACGGGTAGTGTTTTTTCGTCGAGCGTAAAAATACGTTTAAGTCTTTTTAATGGGCACATTACAACGTAGAATTCGTTGTCGGC
>Ga0105356_10004758_pt1 | contig 13065 bp, 9 predicted proteins | sample GOMGulsemesocosm_3_FD_83502 | JGI IMG/M metagenome (GOLD analysis project Ga0105356, IMG submission 83502) | Methane-oxidizing microbial communities from mesocosms in the Gulf of Mexico - GOM9D Gulf of Mexico | ecosystem: Environmental > Aquatic > Marine > Cold seeps | place: Gulf of Mexico...
AGACGTTTGATAAACGCCCAAATTTCACTTTTATAAGCTTGCTCGGCAAGCGGGTATAAACTTAATTCGATTGATATTTTCATAAAGTGCCCCTTAACTGTTTTGATTACTTTATCTTACGCTCAAGATAAACAAAAGTGATTTACCTCTCTTGAACGTGGTGATAAGTTGAAAGCTTAAGTCTTAAAATTGATAGTCTACTGTAACGCCAAAGACTAATGGCTCAGATAACAATGTATATTGCTTTGGAGTATAGCCATCACGGGGATCATTAGGGAAATAAAAGCCACGGTTAGCATAGTCTTTATCCGTTAAATTACGACCCCAAAGTTTTACCTGCCAATTATCTGCTAGATAAGAAATTGAAGCGTTTAATAAAACCATTGCTTTAGATGTAACATCCTGTAAAGGAATAGCTTCATCAAGTTCAACCGATTCATTACCATCATAATCATAATATCGGGTATCAGAAAAATAAAACTCATCTTTACCATCAAGTGAAATGTTGAACAGCCAAGCATCGGTGGGTTGATAATTAACACCAATATTAAATTGGTAATTTGGTGCGTGAGATTGCTCTTCACCACTTAATGACAGGCCATTAGCATTGGTAAAATCATTAAATTCAGTTTTCAGTAAACCCAAAGAACCGTAAAGGTTGATGGTGTCATTTACTTGCCATGCCGCTTCCACTTCAAGGCCATAGTTTTTACCTGTAGCTGCATTGCCTAGATACTCAGTAAATTCTGCACTGTGATCATCATTCAAAATAATGTTAGAACTTTTCACCTGCATATCTGTTCTATCCATATAAAACAGGGCAGCACGCAAATATGTATCATTATCAAGTAGTGATACTTTATAACCGAGTTCATAATTGGTTAAATACTCTGGGTCAAAGCTACGTAGCTCACTAGGTAAAGTACCATCCGTATTCACTCCACCTGCTTTATAGCCACGATTAATTGAGCCATACCATAAACTATCTTTATTATAATGGTAACTAAGTACTAACTTACCGCCTACCATAGTGTCATCAAGTTTATCAGTAAAACCATCAGATTTAATATAATCAGCACTACGTTGTTCAACACGCAACCCTGCATTCAGTGACCATTGTGCGTTTAGCTGGCTATCAAGTTGGCCATATACCGCAAGAGACTGTGTATCAAAATTTGAGCTGAAACTGTTGGCTGGTTTAGTGTGTTGACGTTGTAAGTCTTCGTTATCTTTTTTGGCGTAAAACCCTATAACCCAGTCGGTTGAATCGTTAAATAGTTTGCCTGTGGTGTTTGATAGCGCTCTTAATTCAATAGTTTGTACTGATTTTTTACGGAAATAATGATCATTAGAAGTATATTCCCAATACGCGTAATCTTGATTGGCGATATTTTCAGGATGAGAAATACCTGCATATGACCAATCTTCATCATAGCCATAAGCAAGGTCAGAATCAGCAGCACTTAATATCGATACTAAGGTAAAATTTTCAAAACCTTGATAAGTGAATTTTGCTGAGAAGGCTTTAGTTTCTTGATCATCAAACCCCGGCTCATCTGAGTAGGTTGTTCTATTGGCATTTAATGAAAAGGCATCGTAACCATTGTCAAAATCAAAGTAAAAGCCAGTTAGGTCTATGGTTAAGTCGTTAGTGGCAGTAATTGATAATTTACCGCGAATGTTCAACTCATTTCGGTTGTTAGTATCATCAGTGTCAAGATAGATGTTTTCCATATAGCCATCGCTAACATGTTTATTTACCGCTAAACGATAATTAACAGTGTCAGTTGCAGGCCCTGAAAGTGCTAAACCTAGACCATAACTATCATAATTACCTGCATCTACCTTAATTGCACCTTCAAAATCTTCTGTTGGCGCATGAGTGGTAATATTAATCATACCTGCTAAAGCATTAGCACCAAAACGAGTGCCTTGCGGGCCACGAAAAATTTCTGCTTGTTGCACATCAAATAGGTTAGCAATACTACCTATACCGGTAAAATCAACGCCATCAATAATCATACCAACAGAAGGGTTAATCGGCTCTTTAAATTGGCTACGCTCACCAATACCACGAATTTGATAATAACGAGCACGTTGTGAGCCACTGGCATAGTTAACATTCGGGCTAACGGCAATTAACTCTTCAAGGTGTTGTGCATTGCGTTGTTTAATTTCACTATCAGTTAATACAGACAATGAAGTAGGTGTTTTCAATAAGTTTTGCTGACGAAAGTCACTGTTAACGGTAATAACTTCAATATTTTCTTTATCGTCGGCTTGCACATTAATGCTGGTAATCAATGCAGTAGAAATGGTTAACGCAATGGTAGATTTAGTAAAATTCATAAAGATCTCATGAGTATGATTATATATACTATGGGATCCGGCACTGGGAGGTTATTAATTATATACCCGTTATCATTCAAAGTGCGTGATTTCAGTGGGAATTAAAAGCCATTTAGGGCAGGCATTAAATATATAGAATGGTAATTCCATTCTTTAATTTAATAACGAAGCCTAAATGACTTTTAAACCCATCAAAGAAGAGCTTGAGCAATATCACTTCATCGTTACTGTGATTTATAAGGGAGTAACCATTATTGCATCACAGCGTCTTGAATTGAAATCGCTCAAGCACTCAGAAACCTGCATCTTGAATGGTAACGGGTATAGCCGTACTAACCATTCCTACGCCGGATAATTTATTAATATGTAATAAATTCCCGTCCAGGTTCAAAGGGTTCGCCTAATTTAATAAATTAGTGTAATAGCATCTCAGCAGTTAATTTTCGCCTTATAATTACGGCTAATATATACTGCTCCCCTTGGTTTGCGCGCAGTGTAACAAATTTTATTTTATTTTGTTGATTAAAATTTTTTGAATAAGTTAAAGATTAAACTCGCAGCAGATTAAAAGTTAGCTAAAGGTCGTATATATATAAGAGTATTCTCTTGCTTATATTGGTATTGTTAGCAGGTTGTTATAAGTAATAAAATTTATCTTTTAAGAGAGTTGTTATGTTCCCGAATTGGCAATTAGTCAGTATCAGTTTACTTTACATTGGCTCGTTGTTCTTTATTGCCTTTATAGGGGATAAATATAAACACCAATTAGCGAAAAAAAGCCAAGGAATAATTTATGCCTTAACGCTGGGGGTGTACTGTACTTCTTGGAGTTTTTTAGGCACAACAGGGCAAGCAGCGACTAACTTTTTATCACATATTCCGATTTATCTAGGGCCAATACTGTTATTTATTTTTGCTTGGCCATTTATTCAACGCATTATTCGCGTTAGCTTAAAATTAAACTTAACCTCAATTGCCGACTTGCTAGCAGCACGTTTTGGTAAATCACATAATCTAGCTATCATTGTTACTATTGTTGCGTTTGTTGGCACTATGCCTTACATCGCTTTGCAATTAAAGGCGATGGTATATAGCTTTCAGCAGTTACAAATAGATCAAAGCCTTGCTAGTTGGGATATTGGTTTAGTCGTTAGTTTAGTCTTGGTTGTGTTTACCATTCTCTTTGGTATTAGAAACATCGATGTTACTGAACGTCACCCAGGGGTAATGTTAGCAATTGCCTTTGAATCATTAGTTAAAATTATTGCCTTTCTTGCTGTTGGGTTATTTGTTTGCTTTTCGTTATTTGATTCGCCGATAGATTTATGGCAACAATCAGGCGCTAGTGTGAAATTTGAACAGCAAATGAATACTGATAATGTCAGTTCAATGTTAGCGATGTTAGTCATAGTGATGGCGGCATTTTTAACCTTGCCAAGACAGTTTCAAGTGATGGTAGTGGAGCTGAAAGATCAAAAGGATACTTGGTTAGGTCGACGAATTTTTCCTGTTTATGTACTTATTTTTGCTTTTTTTGCCGCCCCGTTAGGACTAGCAGGGCAATTATTATTAGGTGATACAGTTCCTTCAGATGCATACGTATTGTTTTTGCCAGGAGTTGGCGGGCAAACATGGTTAACCTTGTTTGCTTTTCTTGGCGCGGTGTCAGCAGCAAGTTCTATGGTCATAATATCGTCAATCGCTTTGAGTACTATGCTAAGTAATGAGATTGTTTTCCCACTGCTATATCGTCAACACAAGGTAGCACAAACCAATTACGATAATTTTAGACAGCGTTTATTAGACATACGTAAATTCTTAATTTTCTTTATTATTATGTCAGGGTACGGTGTTTTTGTAATGGCATCTCCTGATACGCTATCCTCATTAGGTGAGGTTGCTTTCGGTGCATTTGCACAGCTTACTCCTGCATTAGTGGTCGCTTTTTATTGGCGACGAGCCAGTTTAATGGGCGTTTATGCGGGAATATTAGTTGGCTTTATTTTATGGCTGAGTTTGAACTTTTTACCACAATTTGGTTTGTATGCTTCACCTTTTGCTGAAGGTGTTTTACCGGCTAAAACAACGGCTACCTTATTTAGCTTAGCGGCTAATATTATTGTTATGTGGGCGCTGTCACAAATTAGCCGACAAAGCGTACAAGAGCGAGTACAAGCGTCATTATTTTTAGAGTGGCAATCGCCAACTTTATTGAGAGTTGAAAAGAAACGTCAGCTTGATGTAAATGAATTAGAGTTATTAGCTTCTCGCTTTGTTGGAGAATCTAAAGCGAAATCAAGTTTTAGTTTATTTCTGTCATCAAATAATAAAAAGCAGTTAGGTAATGCCACCTATAACCAACTGTTGCTGCAACATACTGAAAACACTTTAGCTATGGTTATGGGGGCTTCGTCAGCACGTTTGGTATTATCTTCAGCGCTTGATGGAAGAGATATCGCCTTAGACGAATTAGCAGTATTAGTTGAAGATGCTTCAAGTCAAAAGCAGCAATTTTCACAAAATTTATTACAAAGTGCGATAGAAAATGCCAGTGAAGGTATTTCTATTGTTGATGATAATTTGAAGCTTGTCGCATGGAATAAAAAGTATTTAGATTTATTTGATTATCCATCAGAGCTTGTTTATGTCGGTTGTCCTGTTGAAGTGTTGATTCGCCATAACGTTAAACGTGGTTTATGTGGTGCAGGGGATCTTGATAATCAAGTTTTTAGACGTCTTGAATATTTACGAAAGGGCAGTCCTCATAGCTCAGAAAGACAACAAGCCAATGGTCAAACTATTCGCATTGAAGGTAATCCTTTGCCTGATGGTGGCTTTGTTATGTTATTTTCAGATATCACCGCTTACCGTCAAGCCGAGCAGGTATTAAAAGAAGCTAACTTAGATTTAGAAACGCGGGTATATGAACGTACACTTACCTTAGCAAAAACTAATGAGGCATTAGCGAAAGCTCACGAAAAAGCGGAACAAGCGCATATTAAAAAAAGCCAATATTTAAAAGCTTGTAGTCATGATTTAATGCAACCTTTAGAAGCGGCTCGGTTATTTACTTCTGCATTAACCGAGCAGCAAAACTTATCCTCAGAACAGCAAAGACAAGTAGATAATATTGATAGATCACTTAAAGCAGCCAATGATTTATTGGCTGATTTAGCTGAAATTGCGCGTTTAGAGAGTGGTAACATTAAGCCACTAGTTGAAGTTTTTGCATTAAATGATTTATTTGAAAATTTAGCACAAGAATTTTCTGCATTAGCTATTGAGCAAAATGTTGAATTTAGGCTAGTAGCAACCAAAGTATGGGTTAAATCAGACCAACATTTATTAAGACGAATAATTCAAAACTTAGTTGGCAATGCGTTCCGATATGCTAGCCCTGGCAAAGTACTATTAGGTGCTCGTGTGTCTAACGGTCAGGTTTTTATTCAGATTTTAGATAACGGCCCTGGAATCCCTTTAGAAAAACAAGGCATAGTTTTTGAGCAATTTACCCAGTTAGATACACCTAATAGTCAATCTGGTAGAGGCTTAGGTTTAGGGTTAAATATTACACAATCATTAGTGCATTTATTAGGGCATTCCTTAAGTTTACAGTCTAGAGAAATGCAGGGTTGCAAATTTTCTATTGTGGTAGAGAAAGCATCTCAATTAATGATAAAGCCAAAAACAGCAATGCCAGCGATGAGTGTGGGGCTAAAAGGTATCACTGTATTGTGTATTGATAATGATCCAGATGTATTAAGTGGCATGGTGGAATTACTGTCAGCATGGCAATGTAATGTTTTTGCTGCCGACTCTCGTGATACCGCATTAGAAGAATTTGCTAGTCACCAAGGTGATATTGATATTTTATTAGTTGACTATCAGCTAGGTTATCATGCTGGGCTTCCAGCAGGTCATCAAGCCGATGGCTTAACGTTAATTGCCGATATGCGTCGTGAGTGTCACCATGACATACCTGCGATATTAATAACGGGAACTACTGAGCGCGGCATTGAAGATAAAGCAAAAGAGGCCAATGTAGGCTTTATGCGTAAGCTAGTTAAACCTGCGGTACTTAGAGCGATGATTAGTGCTAAATTGGCACAGAAGCTACAACAGGATTATGGATACTAGTAGTGAGTAATAGTTAGGCTTTAAAGCGAAAACGGCGTAATAAATTACGCCTAATAATGGTTACTTAAACTCTGCTTCTGTTAAATCTAATTGAGCAATAGCGATGACTGCTTGAGTTCTATTTCGTACATCCAATTTACGAAATATCGCAGTAGCATGTGCTTTTATAGTGGCTTCGGAAACATGTAGGTCGTAGGCAATTTGTTTATTGAGTAAACCTTGGGCAAACATAAGTAAAATACGGTATTGCTGTTGGGTTAAGCTAGCAACACGTGACGCAATATCACAATTTTCAGTTTCTGTTTGGTTGCTTTGAAATAATTCAGGTAGCCAAACATCACCAGATAAAACGGTCATGATTGCAGAGAAAATATCATCAACAGGTGTTGATTTTGGTACAAAGCCCGATGCCCCATATTTCATTGCTTTGCTGATAGTATTATGGTCTTCATGTGCGGAAATAACTACTACAGGTATTTGAGGGAAGTGATTTCGTACATGAATAAGCGTACTAAAACCATGAGCACCAGGAATATTTAAATCGAGTAATAAAAGATCACTATCGCTATTTTCTTGCAGTTGTTGTTCTAGTTCAGCGATTGTTTGTGCTTCAAGCCAATTGGTGTAACTTAACTTGGGTTTCAAAGTGCCTAATAATGCTTGTCTAAATAAAGGGTGATCATCAGCTATTATTATTTGTTGTGGCTGAATCATATAATACTTCCTTATTGCAACGTATCTCTATTCTAACTGAAAAATTGTAGATGACAAATCCTACAAGTAGTTATTTCTAATCCTAATGTACGATAAAATCTATACTTACAAATGGCAATCATTATCGTTTTTTTTTATGAGGCGGTGGAACTTGGTAAAATACTGGGAAATTTCTGGTTGCTTTTATAGATTACGAATAGCTTATCTTGAGTTTTTATCTTGTAAATACTTTTCGAATGTAGACTGTAGGGCCATGTTTTAAGGGGTTCTTGCATTGTAATGACATTTCACTTCTATGTTTTAGCATAAGAGAACACAGAAGCGTTTCAAAATATTATGCTACCTATTGTTTAGGCGGTTTTACGTGCTGGTAAGTTACATGTCATATTGTCTGAGGTGATGATGGATATGTGTAACTATTATATTAGTAATTTTATTTATTGGAGTGATATACCCGTTCCACTTGAAGATGCATGGTTCAGCTGGAATTTGCAGGGAGTTGATGAACAAAATGAAGATTCAGAAAAGCTAGCTAAGTCGAGATTATTCATCAACTGCAGCATTAATTTCTGAATATTAGCCAGTTAACGCCAGCCCATGTGCACCACTCACCGCAGCTAAGATAGCAATAGCGCTTAAAAAAAGTAAAAATTGGTGCATTGTAAAAATAAGAGAGAAGGTTTTTTCGCTATTTATTTTTGCTTGTCCAAGAAACCAACGATGCAAAAATAACGGCTCAAGTACAAATAATACTAAGGTAAATACCAACCAAACAAAAGTCATCAAATGCAGCCACCAATAACTAGGCTCTAGATACCAATGCCAAGCATTAAGGTATGCCAGCATAAAATAACCTGACGCACCAGCAGCTAGCGTGGATAACTTAGCAATGAACGCAAACTTGCTCTCAAGCTGTTCGAATAGTTCAATACGTTGTTGAGCATCACTTAACTTGAGTAATGCGGGCAGCAATACCAAGGTAATAAAAGCGACACCGCCAATCCACAGTACTACTGCTAGTACATGAATACTACGGGCGATTACAAAATAGTTAAAATCATTCATCAGCCAATAGTAAGCGATTTACCTAGATAAAATATTGTTTGGTATCAACTAATAAAGCCTAACGGTGAAAATAATTCAAGGTTTAGCTATAAAGATTTAATTAGTTCTTTTTGAACTAAAACAATGATATTACTGGTTGTTTAAGTCATATTTAAAGATCTAATCTTTAATACCTGTATGCTCTGTATATTTATCAAAAAACGGATCTACCAGAAAAAGTTGGCTTGGGTACTATTACTTAACTTACACTTGATGATTGCTGGGGATTGATAACCAGCAATCATTACACTAGATTTGCTACTTCTTTGGCGCTTTTGTTAATACCGCAATAAGCAATTGCCAATACTGCGCTACGCTGGCAATCTCTATTTTTTCATCAGGTGAATGAGGAAACTTAATTGTTGGACCTATTGATACCATATCCCAGTGTGGGTATGCCGTTTTGAATAAGCCACACTCTAAACCAGCGTGGATAACCATTACAGCAGGTATTTTACCAAACAATGTTTGATAAGTTTCACTCACCGTTTTCATTATGGCCGAGTCCGTATCAGGCTTCCAGCCAGGATATGCACCACTAAACTGTATATCAGCGTTAGCTAATTCGAATACAGATTGTACGGTACGCTGTGTTTCTAAGCGACCATCATCATGTAAGCTGCGAATGAGTATTAACGCAGTAAACTTTTTACCACGGGTGTGAATAACTCCAAGGTTTAATGAACTTTCAACTATACCTTTAATATCATCACTCATACGAATAACGCCATTAGGGCAAGCATTTAGTGCGCGTAAAATATTACTTTGCGTTATTTTACCCCAGCATTGCCCAAAGTCTTCTGGCGAAATTAACAACATATCAACATCTGTTTCAATGGCGCCTAAGTTAGCTTGCATTGTTGATACGTATAAAGATAATGCAGCTTTTAATGGTTCTACTTGTTCGTTAGCAACCACAAAACTCGCGTTTGCTTCGCGGGGAATAGCGTTACGCAGGCTGCCACCATTTAGCTCAGTTAAGCGAATATCAAATTGATTACTGGCATCAAGTAAAAAACGGACTAATAACTTATTGGCATTGGCACGACCTGTGTGAATATCAACACCCGAATGGCCACCTTTTAGCCCTGAAATAGACAAGTTAAAAGCTTGGTGATTAGTGGGTACATCTTCAAACTGTAGTGCAAATGTTGCTGAGCCATCAATGCCGCCAGCACAGCCCATATAAACTTCGCCTTCTTGCTCTGAATCGGTATTAATTAAAATATCACCATCGAGCCATCCTGCTTCTAAGCCAAATGCGCCGCTCATCCCTGCTTCTTCATCAATAGTGACTAATACTTCAAGTGGCCCATGAGGTATATCAGTACTGGCTAGTACAGCTAAGGCAGACGCTAGACCAACACCGTTGTCTGCACCTAAGGTAGTACCGTCAGCCGTTACCCAATCACCATCGCTTTCACTGGCAATATAAGGGCGTATTGGGTCGGTTAGAAAGTTGTGGTTAGTGTCATTATTTTTTTGCGGAACCATGTCCATATGAGCTTGTAAAATAATACCCTGGCGATCTTCCATGCCTTGCGTAGCTGGCTTTTTAATAAATAAATTACCTACGGCATCTTCTTTGATGGATAAACCAAGGTCTTTTGCCCAAGACTGGATCCAAAGAGATATTTGTTGTTCATGCTTTGATGGATGTGGAATGCTGCAAATTTTTTCAAATAATTGCCATAAGCTAGCCGGCTTAAGCTGTGATAATGTGTTCATGTGTGTTTCCAAATAAAAGTGTCTGCTATTGGACAGTTCAAATTATCCTGAGACTTTTTAATAATGATTTGTTGCTTGCCCTTCCTTCGACTGCTTCGCGCTCAGGACGAACGGAAACGCTCAGGATGAACGGAGTGTTTACCGCCTGTCCTGAGCTTGTCGAAGGGTTACTTGCTTGCCATTAAAAACTGCCATTGTTCATTAAAGTCGCTGCTGGGTTTTTTATCAAAGCCAGAACGAACATACTGACAAATTTTTCCTTCAGCAAATGAAACTAAAATATTAGCAAGCGCTTGCTCGCTGATACTAAAGGTTTTACCTTCACGTAATTTTCGTTCTCGTAATACTTGTTTAAATTGAGATTCAAGCTTTTCAAAAAATTGATTTACCCTGCTATGTAAACGTTCATTTTCACCCATGATGGCATCACCTGATAAAATACGACACATGCCAGGGTTACGCTCAGCAAAAATGAGCAATACATGTAAAACATGATGACAGCGTACTAGGGTTTCTTTGTGGTCAGCTAATATCAAGTTAATACGAGAAAAAATGGATTCTTCAATAAAATCTATTAAGCCTTCAAACATACGCGCTTTCGATGGAAAATGTCGGTACAAAGCTGCTTCTGACACGCCTACTTTAGACGCTAATTTTGCTGTGGTAATCCGTTGACCGGGACTTGACTCCAACATAAGCGCTAAGCACTCAAGAATTTGTTGTTTACGGTTAATCTTTTGCGCAGGTTTTTGTGTGCTTTTGGGGCTAACGGCCATAGTAAGGTGTTCTCTATTGAATAATTTTTATTGTTTAATTAGTTTCAGTTTTGCTTTGCTAAATAATGCTGATTAATGAGTGAAACTAATCTTTTGGCGATAATTTGTTTATTGGCTAAAGGAATTTCAGTTTTATCAATAGCGCTAAATAAAGTTAACGAATTATTGTCACTGTTAAAGCCTTGTCCCGATTTAGCCACGTCGTTTGCCGCAATTAAGTCAAGGTTCTTACGCATTAATTTACCGCGAGCATAATGCTCTACATCTTGTGTTTCAGCAGCAAATCCTACAATAAAAGGCTTATCAGCTAAACAGGCGACATCCGCAACAATGTCATGATTTTTAACTAACTCAAGTTGCATGGCGTCATTGGTTTTTTTGATTTTTTGCTCGGCAATATTTGCTACGCGATAATCAGCTACCGCAGCGCAAGCAACAAAAGTAGTGCATTTGGGGGCATAGTTAAGTGCTTGAAGGTGCATTTCTTCGGCACTAATAACCGGGATTAACTGACAGCCAACTGGCGGGTTAATAGCAACAGGTCCAGAAATTAAAGTAACTTTAGCTCCAGCACGTAAGGCTGCGTGAGCAATAGCATAACCCATTTTGCCTGAGCTATGATTTGAAATATAGCGCACGGGATCAATTGCTTCACGGGTTGGTCCCGCGGTAATGACCCAATGCTGACCTTGTAAATATTTATCAGCAAAAAAATCATTACTTAAATTGACTAATTCACTAACTTCTAACATGCGACCTAACCCAATATCACCACAGGCTTGTTCGCCACTTCCTGGGCCCCAAAGGTGGTAACCGCGCTCATTCAATGTGGCTATATTGGCTTGCGTTGCTACAGCATGCCACATTTGTTGGTTCATTGCGGGTGCAAGTGCAATAGGAGCGTCCGTCGCTAAACACAGCGTGGTAAGTAAGTCGTTAGCCATTCCTGCCGTAATACGGGCAATAATGTCGGCCGTTGCGGGGGCAACAATAATTATATCGGCCCATTTTGCTAGCTCAATATGCCCCATAGCAAGTTCAGCTTGGGTATCAAGTAAGCTATCGGCAACGGCATTACCAGATACAGCCTGTAAGGTTAGTGGTGTGATAAAGGCTTTAGCACCTTCGGTCATGACTACACGTACATCAGCACCTTGTTCTTTTAATCGACGTACTAATTCTGGAATTTTGTAAGCGGCTATTCCACCACTGATACCAAGAACAATTTTTTTGTCCTGAAGAATTTGCATAATCTGCTAATCTTAAACTTATAAATATTGACGATACGATAGCATTTATTAGCTTAATTTTGAAAAAAATAGTTGAAAAATACTCATTAATTAAAACGCAAGGAAGCCGTGTATGTGTAAATCAGAGATCTTGAGCAGTAATGAATTTAAAGAGCAATCCTTAAAAAATTGGCCAAGTGCAGAGCGCCCTCGAGAGAAACTACTTAAATTAGGTGCCGTCAGTTTAAGTGATGCAGAGTTATTGGCTATTTTTTTAAGAACAGGAGTGAAAGGGTGTAATGTTGTTGATTTATCAAGAAACTTATTATTGAGTTTTGGTAGTTTAGCCAACGTTTTTCGCGCAAACCAAGCGGAATTTTGTCAGCAACATGGCTTAGGTAGTGCTAAATATGTGCAACTTCAAGCTTGTTTAGAAATGTCAAAACGCTATTTGGCTGAGCAATTAGCCCAGCAAGGAAGTGCATTAACCTCATCACAAGCAACACGTGATTACTTAATCAGTGAATTACGTCATGAAACGAGAGAGGTATTTGCGGTACTTTTTTTAGACAATCAGCATCAAGTGTTAAAATTTGAAAGGTTATTTTTTGGGACACTCGATGCGGCAGCTGTTTACCCTAGAATTGTAGTGGAATATGCGTTAAAGCATCATGCTGCAGCCGTTATTTTAGCGCATAACCACCCGTCAGGGATAGCTGAAGCAAGTATTGCCGATAAGCAAATAACGCAAAAACTAGCACAAGCACTACAGTTGGTTGATATTCGTGTGTTAGATCACATGATAATTGCAGGGCCTCAGTGTTACTCCTTTGCAGAGAACAGCGAACTTTTTTGAGATGTTCAATGTGGTTAGTGATTTAAGTTGATAAATTGTTCAATGCCAGTTATTTTTAGAGATATAAATATCTAAGTCTAAATAAAAGGATCCTCTTATGACTGATAGTAGTTTTGATGAGTCGGAACGCCGCAGTTCATTTCGTTTGGATATGGAAAAAGAATTAGTAGAC
>Ga0105356_10004761_pt1 | contig 13060 bp, 12 predicted proteins | sample GOMGulsemesocosm_3_FD_83502 | JGI IMG/M metagenome (GOLD analysis project Ga0105356, IMG submission 83502) | Methane-oxidizing microbial communities from mesocosms in the Gulf of Mexico - GOM9D Gulf of Mexico | ecosystem: Environmental > Aquatic > Marine > Cold seeps | place: Gulf of Mexico...
AAATACGTTGTCGCCGGAGGTCGTCCTGGCTATCGGGATGTGCGGGTTGAGTTTACATTGACTGGCTTGGACAAAGCCCCGAAAATAACGGTGCAGTGCTCGGAGACGATTTAGACCTGTTGCTAGAGGCTAGTCAACCCCATTTCTTAACCGTGGCGTAATTCACTTATGAGTTCCAACTATGATGCCGGCAGTGTTGATGGTGATGTTGAAAACACCGGGACAACGTTTGTAGCACCGGCGGCGATTCAATTTAAAACCGTTAGCGTTGGGCAGTTCAGCCCGCCGCCAGAGCACCTGGGCCCAGCGAAAAAACGATTATCTAAAGTTGCGATAGGCGCGGTGGCGGCGCTGTTATTGGCGCTATTAATACTGGGTTATTTACGTGCCAGTACCGCGGTTTTGATCACCGTGGTGCCGGCCGAGGCCGCGGTCAGTATTGGCGGATTTAGCCCACAGATAGCCAATAGCTATTTATTGCTGCCTGGGCAATTTTCACTGACGGCGACGGCGCCGGGCTATGTGGATAAAGTGCTATCGCTGGCAGTAGGGCGCGACGACTCGCAACAGTTCTCGGTGCAGTTACAGCCCATGCCTGGACATATCAATATCGAATCCAATGTAGACTCTTTGCAAGTCTCTATCGATGGCATTGAACAGCAGGTGAGTCTGCCTGGCCTGTTTGCCGATATAGCCCAGGGTCACTATCAGCTAACGTTTTCAAGTAGGCGTTATTTTTCTCAGCTTGTCGACGTGCAGGTGCAGGGCTTAGACAAGACCCAGTCACTCATGGTCACTATGCAGCCGGCCTGGGGAGAGCTTGCGATCAACTCCTATCCCGAGGGCGCCGAAGTGGTAGTCGATGGCCAGGCCATCGGCCAAACCCCCCTGACGGCACAGATTTTGCAAACCGGCAGTGAGCTGACATTGACCAAGCCGGGTCACAACCCCTGGACTAAAATTGTAACGGTTGATGCCGGCGAAACTGCGATCTACCCAGAGATCAAACTAGAGGCCGCCGATGGGCAGCTGTTGTTAAGCAGCGAGCCCAACGCAGCCAAAGTGACGGTCAATGGCCTCTTTGTCGGTAAAACACCGCTGGAATTGTCACTGCGATCGGGGCGCAGCCACCGGCTCAAACTTTTTTCTGAGGGCTATCAGGTACTGAATAAAACATTGCAGTTACAGCCTGAGCAGCGCCAGTCCCAGCGCTGGTCATTGCAGCCCCAGCTCGGTGAAGTACAGCTGCGTGTGCGCCCCGCCGGCGCGCTAGTTTCGCTTAACGGTAAAGCGTTGGGCAGTGGCGATCAAAGCCTCAAACTCATCGCGCGCCAACAGAGTATCGAGGTGAGCCTCGACGGCTTTGTTAGTCAGCGACAGAGCATCGTACCAAAACCCGGACTGACCCAGTCGCTGTCTTTCGATCTGTTAACAGAGCAGCAGAGCTATTGGGCCAAATTTCCCGGGCAGATTAATCCCGGCGGTATCATCATGACTCTGATGCGTCCGGACGCTGTGTTTACCATGGGTACCGCGCGACGGGAGTCGGGGCGCCGTTCAAATGAAGCGCAGCGCAACGTGCGTCTCAACAAGCCCTTTTATATCGCCAGCTATGAAATAAGCAACGATGAATATCAGCAGTTTCAACGCCAGCACAACTCCTTGCAGATTGCCGGGATTAGCCTCAATGGCGCCCAGCAGCCGGTGGTGAATATCGCTTGGCTACAGGCGGCTCAATTTTGCAACTGGCTATCTCGCCAGCAGCAATTGACACCGGTTTATGCCATTGCTGGCGACGAACTACTGGGCATGGATATGAGCCACAACGGCTATAGACTACCTACAGAGGCAGAGTGGGCCTGGCTGGCCAGGGTCGATGAAAATGCCGTTCAACGCCGCTATATCTGGGGTCAGCGCTATCCGCCGACCGCGGTGTTGGCCAATTACGCCGATGCCCGTGCCAATACGCTGCTGGGCAAGAGTGTGCCTGGTTATGACGACGGACATATTGTTAGTGCACCGGTGGGCAGCTATCCGGCAGATGCTCGAGGTTTGTTTGATGTCGGTGGCAATGTCAGCGAGTGGGTACACGATTTTTATTCGATTGCGATCAACCGGGGTGAGCCACTGCTAAATCCATCGGGCCCCGAGCAGGGCCGCGACCACGTTATTCGCGGGGCCAGTTGGCGCCACGGTTCACGCACTGAAATTCGGTTAAGCTACCGAGAATTTGGGAATGCGGGTAAACTCGATATCGGTTTTCGGATCGCGCGAAATATCGAATAGCAGCACGATGGCTGCGGTTGATCGCAGCAGATAGTCTGCCCACAAACTGTAGCCACGCATTAATAGAGGATCAGTCTTTGAGTTATCGCCTTGTGCCACCGCTAGTGTTGTTAATGGCTCTGACCGCGGCGCCTGTGCCTGTTGCTGCCGCTGTCCAAGACAGCGGCCAGCAACAAGTTGCGGGCAGCGAAGACGACGGTAAAACCGTGCAGACACAGACCGACGAAGCAGCCAAAAGTGCTGAAGACAATACCACCGAAGAACCGCTACTTAGTCCCAGTGATGAATTTAAGCCCAGCGAAGATGTATCGGAAGATTTGTCGATACCCTTTCCCGTCGATATCTAAAGGCGATGGTCAGCGGCGCTGTTTTAGTTGTTAAATAATAAGGTGCATTATGCGCAGTAATAATAACGAATTTTTTTACCAACTGATCTCGCTGTTAATGGCGGTGATTATTGTGCATGTGGTCTATGTGGCGATGGTGCGCCCCTTGGCCCAGCAGGAAATCGATAACAGCCTGCTGGCGGAGCAACAGGGAGCGGGCTACGAAGTGCCCAGAAGCTTTGTTATCGTGGTTAAAGATTTTGAGCAGGAAGCTTGTTTTATTTTAATGTTGTGGGCGCTGTCGATCATGGCCTATAAAGCCCGGCTCAGCAGCAGAGAAATACGCATGTTTGCCATGCAAATAAACGAGCTCGGTGAGGGCAGTCGTATTCTTCCAGAGGACGCCAATGCACTGCTGCGTCCTCTGGACGCCTTGCCAGAGCATCAGCGTTCGCTGCTGGTGCCGCGCACATTGCGCACCGCGCTGACCCGCTTCGCGGTGACTGGCAGCGTGCAGAGTGCCACCGATGCGGTCACCGAAAGTTGCAATACCGAAGGTGACCGCCTAGATTCCGAATTGTCGATGGTTAGATATATTACCTGGGCGATTCCCTCGATTGGATTTATCGGTACCGTGCGCGGTATTGGTGCAGCCCTAGGTCAGGCCCACGAGGCGGTACAGGGCAACATCGCCGGTGTTACGGGCAGTCTTGGGGTGGCCTTTAACTCGACCTTGGTAGCGTTATTAATCAGTATGGTGGTGATGTTTTTTATGCATCAGCTGCAACAGCGACAGGAGCGCTTGGTGCTAGATACTAGGGCTTATAGTGAGGATAACCTGCTGCGGCACTTGAAATCGGGTGCCCGCTAATGGGTCATGCGCTGCTGAGTCTTAACGATCTTGCGCTGCGCTGGCAGTCCGATAGCGGGGTCGAGACGGAGGCGGTAGGGATTGCCTACCAGAACGGCCAAGGCGTGGACTGCGGTGATCGGGCCTGGTCGGCGCTATGGCTTGAGCCCCAACACTGTTATAGCCAGTATTGGCAGCAGTTTAATCAAAATGCACTGGTGCCACCCCGAGCCGGGGTTCGCCACCATGCCGATTTGGTCTTTCATCAGTTACAACAGTTGTACGGTGCCCACGATTTGGCGCTGACCGGCAGTGGCGCGGCCAGCGATGCGCAGCTGTTAGTCTGTGCGCCCAGTCACTTTCGCGAACAGGAGTTAGCGCTGCTATTAGCGGTGATGCAATCGCTGCAATTACCAGTGGTCAATTTTGTCGACAGTGCCGTGGCCGCCGCCGCAGCGGTCGATGCCGGGTCGAGCCAGCGCCTGCTCTATGTTGATATGCAATTGCATCAAACCCAGATAGTGGAGGTGATTGCCGGCGATGGCCTGTGGCGTCGGGGTGCGGTAATACCTCTGGGGGACTGTGGTCTGTTAGCGCTGCTCAACAGTGCCGCGCACTTTGTGGCGGACCGATTTATCGATCAGCACCGATTTGATCCACTAAAACTGGCCGCGAGCTCACAGTATCTATATACCTTGATCGCAACTAGCCTGCTCGAGAGCAGTGCTGACTTTACCGTTGAGCTAGAGAGTGGGGAGGGGCGACTCAACTGCACCATCGACGCCAATAGCTGGCGCCAGATGCTAGCGAAAAGATTGCAATCACTGTTGCGCAGCGTGCAGCAGGAACTTGCTCAGGGCGCTCTGTGCCTGCACCACAACAGTCAGTGGTTGCAGGGTCTGTTCGATTCGAGCGTACCACTGCTATGTGTCGCAGATAGGCAGATAGGAGAGTATTTATTTCAACACTGGCCCGAGTCAGCAGCCCCCGAGACGGTTTTTATCGATGCACTGAGCTGCGGGCAAGTTGCTAAGTCTGTGCCTGTCGCCGCCCCACCCGCCAGTCATTTACTATTTAACAACGTCGCCTATGCGCTGGCCGGTGGTCTGTGGTTTAGTGGTGACGATCAGGATTTGCAAATACATACCCAAGTCCACGATAAGCCGCTGTTGGCGCTGACTCTGGAGCCGCAGGGGCTGCAGCTGTGCTGGCAGCCCAGCTATGCGCGGTCCCGGGGGCTGGACTCGGAACAAGTGCTGGCAGCCAGTATCGGCCAAACAATAAGCCTACACAGGCAGCAGCTAACCCTGATAGCCCTGGCCGAGCACACTTCGGCTATTGGTGCTGTCGCGGTGGAATACGGCTAATGGCTAGGCGCCGGGCTACCGGCTTTAATTTGTCCTTTCTTGATATTATGGCCTGTGGTTTTGGGGCAGTGACCTTGTTGTTTCTTATTCTTAGGCACCAGGGCGATATTTTAGTAGATACCCCCAGACCAGAACCCGAGATCGAACTGCTGCGTGAAGACATTATGTATGCCCAGGCCCAGGCTGAGCGCCTGGCGCGATTGGAACAACAGCAGCGGCTGCAGCGGGAGTATCTGGAGAAGCAATTGCAAACGCTGAGCGGCTCTGTAGAGCAGCAGGAATTTGCCCTACGGGCGCAGGAAGACCCTGAGCAGGGGTTGGAGGCGCTGAAAAAACAGGTGCTGGAGCTGGAGGCGCGAACCGCCGAAGCCGAAGATCTGCAGGGCGGTAACAACAGTCGGCGCTTTATCGGCGAGGGCAATCGTCAGTATCTAACCGGTTTGCATCTGGGTGGTGAGCGCATTCTTATATTGGTAGATGCCTCAGCCAGTATGTTAGCAGACAATATCGTTAATGTGCTTCGCCGCCGCAATATGTCAGTCGAACAGCAGCGCCAGTCGCCCAAGTGGCAATGGACTGTACGCACGGTAGAGTGGTTGATCGCGCAGTTGCCCGCGCACAGCCGTTTTCAGGTCTATGTATTTAATACTACGGCACAGGCAGTGTTGGCCGGTACAGAAAATACCTGGCTGGACGCCGCCGACAGTCTCGATTTAGAACGCACAGTCGACGCCTTGCAGAAATTGGTACCCAGTGGCGGCAGCAGTTTAATCAATGCTTTTGACGCCATCGATGCATTGGCGGACAAGCCCGACAACTTGTTTTTGCTCACTGACGGTTTGCCGACTCAGGGCGAGTCACCACCTCGGGCTGCCAAGGTATCGGGGGCGCAGCGTTTGGAACATTTTTATGCCGCGGTCAACTCTCTGCCGCAAGCGATCACCGCTAATATTATTCTGTTTCCAATGGAGGGCGATATGCAGGCCGCAGGAGCCTTCTGGCAGTTGGCGGCGCGGACTAAGGGGGCGTATTTATCACCTTCCCGGGACTGGCCATGATTGGCCAAATTCAGCTTAGGGCTGCGGCTCTAGAGGAGTTGTGGTGAGAGGCCGGTCCGGGCGCCGGGAACTCCAAGAGGCGAGTATTTCCTTCCTGGATGTGATTAGCTGTGGTTTTGGTGCCATCGTATTATTGTTGATTATTGCCCGAATCGGTGACCCGGAGGCGGTGGAACCTATTTCGGCACTTGATGGTGATGTCAAAATCATGCAAAAAATGTTGTTTGAATTGCGCTCAGACAGCGCCGAACGCCAGCGCGATATCGACAATGGCGCCCAGCGACTGGCTGCTGACCGTGTGCGCCTTCTACAGCTGAGCGAACGTTTGGCGACGGCCAAGCGCCAGCTGAGCGCTGAGAAATCAGATGCCAGCAAGGAGTCGGCCCAGCTGCAGCTGGCCTTGCAAATGTTGACCGAGGAGATGGACCGGCTGTTGGGTCAGAATTTTCAGCGCCGCAATCAGGTCATAGGTGGTATACCGGTAGACAGCGAGTACATTATCTTTGTGGTCGACACTTCCGGTAGTATGTATGCCGCTGCCTGGGAGCGTGTGAAGCAGGAGATGGTTAATATTCTCGACATCTACCCCGAGGTCAAAGGCCTGCAGATCATGAATGATATGGGCAATTATATGTATCCCAATTATCGTGGCCAGTGGATGCAGGACTCCCCCGCCAGTCGCAAAGATATTGTCAGTCGACTGGACCGATGGCAGCCCTTTAGTAACTCTAGCCCAGTGGAGGGTATTCAGCAGGCGATTCGTACCTTCTACGACCCCAATAAAAAAATCAGTGTTTATGTTTTTGGTGACGATTTTAGCGGCAACTCGATCAGACGAGTCGCTGAGACCGTCGCTAAACTGAACAAGGCTAAGGGCGGCGAGCGCTTGGTGCGCATTCACGCGATCGGCTTTCCGGTACACTACCAAGGCACCCCGTCGCGGTCGGCGATACGCTTCGCCGCCTTAATGCGGGAGTTGAGTTACCAAAATGGCGGAACCTTTGTCGGGCTAAACAGCCTCACTAGAGAGTGATAGGGCGGGGCAACATATGCCACTGAGGTCACTGCCTTGATAGTCATGGACGCGACAGTTCTTGCCTCAATAGTCATTGCTCCAGAGGTGTCAGGGTTTATACTGATATCCAGGAAGGCAGGCAGCGGCCTTTGATTTTATACCGGAAAATGATGCGCCTGCCCGCTCTGCTCTTGCAGCGAGAAAGGCGGCGACAGGGGCTACAATACCAAGGCAAAATGATGACCAGCAATGTTCTTGCAAGACAGCTAATCGGGGCGCGCAGCTTAGTGCTGCTCGTCGTAATGTCGCTGGGGGCCTGCGGCAGTACTACTTTAACGGTAACCGGGAGCTATCCAGCGCCCCTGACCAGCCCGCTGCCACTGACCGCAACCGTGCTACTAGATCCTGCATTTCGCGACTATATAGCCACCCCCAGTGACGATATCAATATGAAAATTGGCGCCGCTCAGACTCGCATGATGGAGCAGGTTCTGGGTCAGCGGTTTACTTCGCTGACCCTGGTGACGTCGCAACCGGAGGTTATAGACACCGATATACTACTGGTGGCATCGGTGGCAGGGGTGCAGATAGGTACCCCCGGCGAGACTCATCTGGGTATTTATGAGGTGTGGATTAAGTATAATTTGGAAATTAGCGACAGTAGTAACAGGCTGATCGCGAAGTGGTTTATGCCAGCTTACGGTAAAACCCCCAGCGCCTTTATGACCTCGGAGGCCAAGGCCATTGACACCGCCGCCCAGGTGGCGCTGCGCGATGCCGGGGTGCGTCTGATCACTGATTTTCACCGTATTCCGGCCTTTCACTATTGGCTGGACCAGCGCGAACAAGGCTTCAGCACAGCGCCCGAGATTGTCGCCCCCGCTGCAGCGCCTGACATAGCGCCCAATGCCAAGGAAAACAACGATGTGTAACGCACTGGTCGCAGTGGTTTGTCTTGGCCTGCTCGCAAGCTGCGCCTCTACCAACATTGATGAATATCGTACCGCCACCACTCCCCTGAAGCTTGAGCACAGTGAGCAAATGGTGGTATTGGGGCGCCGGGATGCAGGCCACTACGAAACAGGAGTCGATTTTTCCAACTGTGTTGGCAAGGTGATGTCTGCCAACTCCAGCTTGAAGGTAATGCCTGAACTGGAATTTATCGATGCTTTTTATCCCTGGTTTGAGCCCCGGGTGGCGCCTAAGAACCTCGCCCGGCTAAAGCGCCTGTTGCAGGAGCCAGCACTAAATAACAAACTCAATGAAATGAATGTACGCTATATGGTGTGGCTAGATGGCGAGACTCATACCGTTGACTCTTCGGGCTCGATGGGCTGTAGCATTGGTCCCGGTGGTGCCGGCTGTTTTGGTTTTAGCAGCTGGGACGACGAGTCGACCTATGAAGCCATCGTCTGGGACTTGAATACTTTTAAGGAAAAGGGCCGAGTTAGTGTTGACTCGGTGGGTACGTCCTATGTCGTGGGGGTGGTGATTCCGTTGCCGTTTATTGCCCGGGTGCAAAATGAAGCCTGTATTGGTATGGGTAAGCAGGTAAAGGCATTTTTTGACGCCGAGGTCGACTGACATGTTATGGATTCCCCAAGCTACCACGCAGTCGCTATCGGCCCTGAGTGCAATGGCGTTACTACTGGCCAGTGGCCTATTGCAGGCGGCCAGTGGCGACGACAAATATCAACAGTTTATCAAGCAAACTCCCATTGTCAGTGACGCGAAACTACGCGATTACGTCAACACCATCGGCCAAAATTTGGCCGCGCACTCGACTAAACCCAGAGCCAAATACACCTTCACTGTGCTGGACTCGCCGGGGCTCAACGCCTTTGCCCACGAGGGCGGCTATGTTTATATCTACCGCGGGTTGATGGCCTATATGCGCAACGAGGCGCAGTTGGCGGCGGTGTTGGCCCACGAGATTGGCCATATTACCGAGCGCCACGTATCTCGACAGCAGAGCGGCAATATCAGTGGCCAGGTATTGGCGATCTTGGCGGGGGTGCTATCAGGGAGTCAAGATGTCTTCGAGGCTGGGCAACTGTTGTCCAGTTCGCTGATTAAAGGCTACGGTCGCTCGATGGAGTTAGAGGCGGACCTGAGTGGAGCGCAAACTATGGCCCGGGCCGGTTACGACGCGCAAAATATGATCGATATGCTGTCGATTATGAAAGACTACGAGGCGCTGAAGAAAAAGCAATCGGCGGACCGCGGCGGCGGCAAGCAAACCTATCACGGCCTGTTTTCCACGCACCCGCGCAACGATGCGCGGCTGCGTACGGTGGTCACCGAGGCTGACAAATTGGCGCGCTCATCCACGGTCTCCCGGGGCGCAGGTATTGAAACCTACCGGTTGCAAACCGACGGTATGATCTGGGGCGAAAATTTTACTGAAAAAGAGAAAAAACCACAGCGCTATAGCGACGCCGGCAAGCGGGTGCGTTTCGACTTCCCCAAACAGTGGCAGTGGCAAATCTTACTCAGCACGGTGAAGGGACACAACAGCGAAAATACCGCCAGTCTCACTATGGAGGCAAGACCGAGAACACTGCAATCGCCAGAAGAATTCATGCACAATCATCTGGGTGTGGGAACCGTTCGTGACGGCTCGGTCATCGCCCCGGTGGGGCTTAGGGGCTACAGCGCTATTGTCGACGGTACTGACGAGCCACCGCGCAGGGTTGCGGTGATTTACTATAAGCTGCAGGCCTATGTTTTTAGCGGTGAAGTCACCGATGAGGCAAGCTTCGATGAGTTTGACCCGCTGTTTACCGCCAGTATCAACACCTTTCGCACTATCACCCAGCGCGAGATCGACGGTCAAAAACCCAAGGCTATACACTACGTAAGAGCGACCGCCGCCACCGACTTCGGGGCCTTGGCCAAACAGTTCGACTTGGGAGCTTACGGAGAGGAGGAGCTGCGATTAATGAACGGTTTTTATCCCGCGGGCCAGCCTGGCGTCGGGGCATGGATGAAGATTGTTCGCTAGCTAGCTAGCTGCTTGCTAGCTGCTTGCTAGCTGCTTGCTAGCTGCTTGCTAGCTGCTTGCTAGCTAAAACAAAACTCTATGTAGAACTCACCGCTAGCTACCGACAGAGGGACCACAATGGGTTTGCCCGCCACGCTGTGTACCAGATCCTGCTCCCGGCCCAGCTGCACTGAGGGAATGGTTAAGTCGAATTCTATGCCCTGTTCCGAGTAAGTTCGCTTGGCGTCACCGGTGATCATATTGGTGACCTCGCCGACCAAATCAATAATGCTATTGTCGATAGTGTCAATTTTTTCACCTAACATTTTTTCAGTGATTTCTAAGATAGCAGCTTCGGAAAAACTGATAGCCAGTGAGCCCTGGGCATCGGCCCCGGCCAGCTCAATCAAGCCGGTAATATCACCCAGTGGTTTTGTGCCGACCTTGATACTTGGCTTACCCCGGCTAACTTCTACCATCGCCATCGTGGTGAGAACATTTATGGTAGCTTCTAACAGGGGGTTTATATATTTTAAATTCATACAGCGTCAGTGGCTTCTAGGGGTGATAAATGACTATAGGTTAGTTGGGCTTTAGCGGTTTGTACAATCCTGGGCATTAAATTTCCCATGACTGGCCGCAGCTAAAACCGTGAAATTGACGACTTACTTAGCGCTTAAAACTAGCACTGAAGGCTCGAATACGTTTGGCATTTAAGCCCATGTCGCTAACCCCAACACGGGAGACCGAGCGCATGTCCAGCTTGCTGCCACTATCGCTTGCTCTAATGCGGATGGCGATATCATCTTTAAATCCAAACCAAAACGTAGTGTCGGCGGCCTCGATAAGGCCTCGCTGCGAGTCCTGCTGATAAATGTGCCAGCCGTTTTCTTTACAGATTGCCAGCGCGCGCTCAAAGGCATCCGCCGGTGACAAGCTGCTAATTATCGGGACCAGATCAGGATAGGCTTTGCTCTGGGTCGCGGCCAGTTCCCGGCTATATTCCAAGGGGTTGCTGTTCTCGCCGCGCTCGACCAGAGCCTGTTCAAATATCGGCGGTTCTTGGGTGTCGGTGCTGATGTTGTGGATCGGCGGATTGCCCTCGGCTATTCCCTGCAGCACAATGGCAATAATAACCAGCGGTGGCAGCGCGATCAAACTGGCCCAGCGAAGGGCACTGCGGGTGGCTGGTACTGGCTTGCGCAACAACCAAATGGCATTGATGACTTGAATAAGTAAGCTGCCGGCCATCGACAGTGCAAACAACATTAGGCCGGTGGTAAACAGCCAAATGTCGAAACGCGTTCCCAGTGCGGCCACTGGCATTAACAAGGTAAAAATGACCGCGGCGTTGCGAAGGGCTCGCGAAAATTTTGAGCTATTATCAGCTGACATTAATGACTATCCTTTGTATTGTTAGAATCGAAACAGCGTCTGTCGGTTATTGCTTACGGGGACAGCGTTAGCGATTGATACGCAGTATCTGTAAGCCCCCACTATAATAGCATCGGCTTTAGCCCAGAGGGAATTGATTTTATGCGACTGGCCTGCTGTCGGGCAATGGCAGTCGCCGCTTTTTGGGATTGGCCACTGCTTTATTTTCTCTCTAATGATGTTCGTTAGACGAACCGTTGCTGTCGTTACCGAAATCTGGCAGCAAGGTATAACAGGGAATGTATTGACCTGTTAGTTTCATCCGTCCGCTGGCGACAAAACTGGTTAACAGTTGGTCGATCTCAGCCATTAGTTGCTGATTCCCCTGCACTAAAAAGGGGCCGTGTTGCCGCACTTGCTCGATACCGTCAGCCTTGATATTACCGGCGACAATACCGGAAAACAAACAGCGCAACATCGCTGCCAGTTGATATGTTGGCTGCTGCTGGTCTAGCTGCAGTGCGCGCATATTAGCGTGGTTGGGAATAAATGGATGCTGCAGTTGTGGTGAGATTTTTAACTGCCAGTTGAAGGCATAAGACTCCTGATGTCGGCGCCGGTGCCGGTGTACCTGATCAATGCCCTGTAAGGCCTGTTGCGCGACGCGCTCGGGGTCGCCGATTATTATTTGATAGTAGTCCCGGGCCTGTACTCCGAGCGTGTTGACAATAAAATTGTCCAGTGCTGCAAAGTAATCGCGACTGGAATCTGGCGCAGCGAACAGTAGCGGCACTGCAATATGTTCATTGTCCGGGTGCATTAGCAGACTCAATAGATAGAGCACTTCCTCAGCGGTGCCGGCACCTCCGGGGAAAACGATGATAGTGTGTGCCAGGCGAACAAAGGCCTCTAGTCGTTTTTCGATATCCGGTAGAATAACCAATTCACTTACCGTGGGATTTGGCGACTCAGAGGCAATAATGCCTGGCTCGGTAATGCCAATATAGCGGCCGTCGAGAATTTGCTGCTTGCCGTGTCCTACTACTGCACCTTTCATGGGGCCGCGCATAGCGCCGGTGCCACAGCCCGTTGCGATATTGATTCCGCGTAGGCCCAATTCATAACCAACGGTTTTACTGTAGTCGTATTCTGCCCGAGCTATTGAGTGGCCGCCCCAGCAAACCGCCAGTGCTGGCATTACGTTAGCTTTTATCACCCCGGCATTGCGCAATATCCGGAACACCGAATCGGTAATGTCCTCGCTATCGATGTTGCGGTGGTGACTGTCGCCTTTGGGGTGGGTGTAGACAATATCGCGCAGTGCCGAAAACAGGTGTTCCTGAATGCCCTTGATCATCTTGCCATTAACAAAGGCACGGGCCGGGGCGTTGCTGACTTCTAACTTAATGCCCCGGGACTGGGGTACGATGCGAATGTCAAAGTCGTGGTAATAGCTAAATACAGCGTAGGCGTCATCGAGCTCCGAGCCGGTGTTGAGCACCGCTAAGGCGCACTGACGAAACAGCTTAAACACCCGTTCGTCGTAATTCATGACATGTTCGATTTCCCGGTGCGACAGCATATTTAAACTGCTGGTGGGGCGTACCGAGGCATAGGGGATCTTATCCATGTATGCTCCTGCTCTAAGATGGCTTGTTAGTCAATATAACACGTCGGCGCCCGCGGATCTCAACGCAGCGTGCATTGGCAGCCGCAGTGGGCGGTAAATAGCTCGAGCAACGCAATATCAATATCCCTAATTTTGATATTCCGTTACACTTCTGGGCAGCTCAACCCCATT
>Ga0105356_10004766_pt1 | contig 13049 bp, 10 predicted proteins | sample GOMGulsemesocosm_3_FD_83502 | JGI IMG/M metagenome (GOLD analysis project Ga0105356, IMG submission 83502) | Methane-oxidizing microbial communities from mesocosms in the Gulf of Mexico - GOM9D Gulf of Mexico | ecosystem: Environmental > Aquatic > Marine > Cold seeps | place: Gulf of Mexico...
AGTTAGCAATTGATTGGTATTTTTAGCAGCTATAGTTATAGTTTTAGTTTGCTAAGTTATTCATCACTTCAATGAGACATGCTGTTAGCTTTTTCATATCAATAGGCTTTGATAAATGTTTATCAAAGCCTACCTTCAATGCCCGCTCTTTACTGCGGGTATCTACATCAGCTGTTAACGCGAAAATAGGAAGATTTTTAAACTCTGACATTGCCCGGATCTGTTCTGTTGCTTCATACCCATCTAATATCGGCATTTGACAATCCATTAAAATTACATCGCAGGGGGACTTTCTGATGTGGTCAATAGCTTGTTGGCCATCAGCGACAATAGTTGCTGTAATTCCAAGCTTTTGTAAAATAACGGCAATTAATTTTTGATTAATACGGTTATCTTCTGCGACTAATACATTTAATGAAGAAAGGGTAGTTTCTACAGTCTTAACTGTTTGTGAGGAATTCGAGTCGACATCGTTATTGATTAACTCTATTTGAAATATTGATTCAGTTGACTCAGCTATTTTGGATTTTGTTGGTGATTCGTCTAACGTTAGAGTAAAAGTGAATTTTGAACCCTGACCATAAATGCTTTCAATTGCAATATCTCCCTGCATAAGGTGGCTGAGTTTTTTCGAAATGGTTAAACCTAAGCCGGTACCGCCAAAATCCCTCGATGTTGATGCATCAGCCTGAGTAAAAGGACTAAATAGTTTGTCAATCTTGTCTGCAGAGATACCGATGCCGGTATCTTCCACATATATTGCAAGCTGAGCTTTTTGGTCTATTTGCTGTATTAAATCAGCGGTTAAAGCAACGCTGCCAGTTTGAGTGAATTTCATGGCATTGCCACATAAATTTAATAAAACCTGCTCAATGCGAGTTTGATCGCCAAGGAATAATATGTTCTTTGGCAGGTTATTATTTAATTGCCAGTTAAGACCTTTAGTATTGGCACTGCCTTGAAAAACGCTACCGATTCGAGTTAAAACTTTCTGGAAGTCAAATTCATCATGACAAATATAGAGTTTTTCTGATTCGATTTTGGCAATATCTAAAATATTATTCACTATTTGTAAAAGTAAATCAGAAGAGATGTTGATGTGCTCAAGGAACGTTTTTATTTCTTGACTATTTTTTGAGTCTTTAGCTAACTGGGCAAAACCAATCATCGAATTGAGTGGTGTTCTGATCTCATGACTCATATTAGCCAAAAATTGGCTTTTTGCTTTATTGGCGTAGTTAGCCTCTTTTACCGCAGATTTTAATGACTTTGTTCGTATATTTACAATATTTTCTAAAGCTAACCGACGATTGTTCATTAATAATAAAGAGGTGATTACAATTGTGACTATGGAAACCAGCATGATAAACCAAGTCAAAAAGGCTTCTTTTTGTTGTTGGATGAGAAATTTGTTGTTGACCTGTAATTTGATCTGCCATATTTGGCCGGCAACATCAAAATCATGAGTGAATTGTTCATTGGTATTTGCAGTAAAAATATCTGCACTATTATAGTTAGCAATAAAAGGATGTTTTTTTCCTTGTTCAAAAATTTGGTGAAAAAGTAGTTGTTGTTGACTGTTTATCGCATTTGAAATAAGTTTTTCTGCTAAAAATACACCAGTGGCAAACCCTCGTAATTTTTTAACTGATTCATTATCTTCAACAGAGATCGATTCAAGTACAGGGTAAAATAATAGAAATGCGGGCTCTTGTGAGCTTGATTGTACTAACTGAATAATGGGAGTCGCTTTAGGGTGATAGTTATTCATCGCTTGGTTAAGAGTCTCCTTCCGTGAAGGATTAGAATACACATTAAAACCGATCGCTTTTTGGTTACCTTGCTCAGGACTAATTAATTTGACGTAAACGAGCGGATCATTGGCGAATAATTGCGCCCCTCTAATTGTTAATTCTTCTTGGTATATTTCAAATAGATTAGTTTCATGTTGCTTTACTTGTGCTTTATTTATAATAGGATTCCATGACATGGCTTTGAGAGTAGAGGAGTCTTGATTGATTTCGCTGGCGAGCTTATTAAAAGATTCACGGGTTATATTTGGAGTCTCTTGGATAAAGGTAGCTAACGTTTTTAGTTGGCTTAGGCTATTATTAATTTGGCGGTAAATGCTATTTTCAATCAAGTTAACTTCTTTTCTAATCAGCTGCTTGGTATCAAAATTTTCATTGTTGATAAAAAATTGTGTTAACAAGATAACAATTAAAAATAGTGCGCTAACTGAGCAGGCAATAATTGCGCTGGCTTTACGTTGATGTGATTTTAATCGGTGATAATTTAATAAACTCAGTAAAAAAGGTGTGGTTAACAATATTCCTAAAGTATCACCTAACCACCAAAATATCACATCGCTCCAATAGTTTTCATTGATAAAAACAGGATTGAAAACACTGAGAGAATAAATTCCTATATTGGCAGAAACCAAACTGACCAAAAAACCAATAATAAAGACAAAATATAGCGTTTTGATATTTTTCCATTGATGGAATGGGTTACCTAACCAATAACGTAGTAATGCTGCCCCAATTACTCCTTGTAACGTCGCTCCACAGGCGATTAAACTGTTTTGAAGACCAATGTCCGTAAAAATATCAAGGAGTTCAAATGAAGGATTGGCTAAACAGTTAAAAATAAATGAGGCGGTAAAGACTGCAGGAAAAAAACGCCACCACCATAAATAACAGCCAACCAGCCCTATTCCTGCGGGAAGCCAGACAGGTACTACCTGATTTTGAAAGGAGAAAGTAAATAACAAATAACCCAAAAAAACATAACTGCTAAATAAAGCGAAATACCAATAGCGTGTATCTTTAAATGTCATCGACTTTTGCACAACTTTCCTTGTTTATTCAAATGCTAAGTTATTAACTATAATTGAACTAAGAACTATTACAAGCTCAATAGAATGTAAGCCTTTATGAAATAAAAGTGATCTTAAGCATATTTGAACTAAGTTTTAATGTTAGTTTATCGATAGAAGCTCAACAAAGAAAATTAGGCGAGCGAGTCGATTTATTCTTTGAGGTAAGCTGGAATAAATAGTTACTCTGATTCATCAATAGCCTTAATTTTACTCCATAACCCTCTGTTTTCTTTGTCTATATCTTCTTGTGAACGACAGAATGTTTTCCTTATTCTAGAACCTGTTACTACTCTTTGCTCACAGACTAGGTTTGTTTTTTTATTTTCATTATCTGTTTGAACGGTCAAGCTTTTATTCTGGCATGACTGCTGTTTAGTATTAATAATACTTGGCCCAGAATAAAGTGCATCAATAGCACCTCCTTCCCATTCAGCACCATCAACATAGCCAATATAATAGGTTGTATTTGGCTCAATGGTTAACGAGATAATATCTTTACTTTGTTTTTCATAACGCTTGTGCAACTTTAATGTGTGATTGCCAACAGGTAATTGGTGGCTAAGAGTTTCAGTACTTACATGTTTCCCATCAATATTTGTTATTGCTGCGATACCTGAATGTTTGGAGAAATCTGACAAATATCGACCAACAATAATTCGACCGCATGAGGTCAATAAATCACTTTTTGAGCTTGAAAGTTTTATTGTGCTTGTGCTATCAATTGGTAATAGAGATTTGCTATCTATTGACCAAGTAGGTATATATTTGGGCTGAAATGTACCAATGACTAATAAATCTTTTGAACTATTTAATTGCCACTGGGGGGTATATTTTGCTTTTAAAGTTCCATCAATGATTAGTTCTTGATTGTTACGTTGAACCTTAATAATTATCGAGGAATTATTTTCTGCATATTGCAGTTGTTCAGCCCATTTAGTTTCTTGTAATAATACAGGAGAGCCATTTACTTCTATAATAATATCACCTGATTGCAACCCTAATTTATATGCTTGGCTGCGTGGTGTTACAGAAATTACTTTCCCTTGAGTTCTTAGGTCTAAAATAGCGCCAAATCTACCACTGTCATAACGTTCAACTTGGTTAAGATCGATATTTATATCATCTGGATTTGCGCCAGCCGCTATTTCTAATTTGGAAATTTCAGCAAGTTTTTGATTAATGGATCGTATTAGTTGATCAGCAATATACTGTGATTGTGGTGACTTAAATTCATGAGCCGCTAGCGGGCATGTTAAAATGAGTAAGTAACAAAATAAATTTTTCATAGTGCTTCTCTATATCTCGTACATTTCAAATGGATGTAAATAAAAATCAATCATCTGGGTTAATAATTTAGCTCGATTTGGCCATAAATTTTGGTCAATATCCCTTCCTGATTGTTGCTCGATATCTTGATCCATGAGTTCAAGTTCTGCATACCAATTGGCCATAGTTTTTTGTTGATCTTTTGAGAGGTTCATAAAGGAAACTTGCGCAAGGCGAATTTCTAATGCTTGGTTCTGGGCAACTAAGTAGTTGATATCAGAATTGTTGATTTGAGCTGGAACCCACAATATTAACGACAACAAACAAATGATTGCTAAACTATATAGGTATTTTGTAATAGTTTTATATTGTCGACGATACCAAATTTTGTCAGAAAAATCCGGTGCAATATAAATAGGCATTACGTCTTCGCTAATGTCCAAATAATCATAAATTTTTTGTTCAATATTATTCATTATGATTTTCGTGTTTTTTCGAAAAAACAACGCACTTTTTTTAATGCTCTATTATGTAATAGCCTATTTCTCTTATTATCTATGCCAGAAGTAATCGTATTGTGAGTGGATCCTTCAACGGTGTGTGGATAAACATTAGGATCGACAACTAGAGACTGAACGTTTAACGTATTACTTATGTTTGATTGGGTTTTGGCATAGGAGTTTTTGGCTTCTTTAAATGAATGCAAAAAATTATTGAATAAAATATCATCGGGCCTTTGTTGCCTAAGGTATTTCATGCACTCGTTTATCGTACATTTTCGTACCCAATAAGCAAAGGTGTCGGGAGTGTGTATATTTGCCCTTTTCTTTAATACTTTATCAAAAGTTGCTTGCAGTAGCGCAGAGGAGGATTTTTCATTGCCAGTTAGGTGAAAACATAATGAATAGACTAGATCTGCATACAAAAGATAAGCTTTATGAAATCCTTGTTGTTTTCCTTTTTTCAATAATACGAAGTCAGACTCTGACATCAATTTATTAAAGCGCCTATTATCCATATATGCTCAATGCGTTTTTATTATTTTTTATATAATTGACAATTTTTATATCAATAAGGCGTAAAAGTACACCATAGCTTGAAAGTTTTTTGTTAAAAATAATGTCAAAAGCTATTTCAATTTTATTTCTTCTTCATCTTGTTGTTTATAAATAATTAACTTGGTTATTGTAACTGGCTATTTCACCGATGTTCGACTACTTTTTTTTCTATTTCACATCTGTTTCACAATCCCTGTTTTATGTTGATAGCTATTATTATTCATAACGGGTACCTGCAATGCACAGCACTATTGAATTAGAAAATGTTGGTCAATCATTTATGATGAACCAGGCAAAAATCACTTTGTTCAGCGAACTCAATTTAGCTATTCATCAAGGGAAATCTTATGCTATTACCGGTCCCTCTGGTGCGGGAAAATCCAGTCTTTTAATGTTGGCTTCAGGCTTAGAAGATCCAAGTTCAGGTAGTGTTTTTTATAAAAATGAGTGCGAAGAACAGCCGTTGAGCTTCATTAGAACTGACATTGGTTTTATTTTTCAGCAGTTTCATTTATTACCAGAATTAACAGCACTTAATAATGTTGCTTTACCGCTCAAATTGCGAGGCGATAAATATGCTACAGCAAAAGCCAAAATTTGGTTAAATAAAGTGGGGCTAGATCATAGACTTGATCATAAACCAAGTGAACTAAGTGGTGGTGAGCAGCAGCGTGTAGCGATTGCCCGAGCATTGGTATTTGAACCTAAGTTTATCTTTGCTGATGAACCTACAGGTAATCTAGATCAAAAAAGTGCGACAGAAATTACAGATGTATTATTCGCTTGTTGCCAAGAGCATAATGCAGGTTTGGTCCTTGTTACTCATAGTGAAGCTATGGCTAGTCGAGCGCAACATGTTTATTTGCTAACCGGTGGACAATTAACGAAAAAACAGTTGAAACATAAGCCAACTAATATTTTGGAGCTAGCATCATGTTAGCAGTTTCGTTAGTCAATAAGGTGAATCTAGCATGGTATTTCCATCGACAAGAATATTCAAACGCCCATCAAAGGCTATTGCGTTGGACTCAAGCTGTTTTACTTTTATTTATCGTCACGTTAAGCCAAACCAGCGAAAGTATACAAAGTTATTTGGATAAAAATTTGCAAGGATTACTTGGAGCTGATGCTGTTCTCAGCCAAAAACAAGCGTTATCCGTAGAACAATCAGCTACCCTTGCCAATTTGACTAATCGAATGCTGTTCACTCAACAAATTAAAACAACTTTGACGAACCAGGGAAAGTGGCAACAAGTCAAATTGAAAGCAGTAGATAATCAATACCCATTGCAGGGGGAATTATTAACCTCATCAAGCCTTCAGGAAGAAGGGCAACAAACAATAGGAGGGCCTGAACTAGGTGAAATTTGGCTGGATACTAGACTATTTTCCAGTTTATCGCTAAACATTGGTGATGATATTGAAATAGCGCAGCGTCGCTTTTTAGTATCACGGGTATTGCAACATGAACCTGATAGGTTGATGGAAGGGCATAGTGTTGAAATGCGAGCTATGATTAATTCTCAGGATTTTAAAGGTTTAGGATTTACAGCTGATCTTATTCATTATCGCTACCTAATCGCCGCAAGTACCGCGCAAATTAAAAATCTTATTAAGTGGCAGCAAGAAAATTTACCTGTGGCTAAAATTCACCATAAGCAAGGTGCTCATCCTTTAGCCCTGTTTTGGCAACGCACCGAAAACTTTATCGGGTTAGCCTCGATTCTTTTATTTTTTATGGCGGCAATTGCTATTGAGCAGTTGAGTCAAGTTCATCTCAAAAAAGATCAGTATTTTTCTGCAATTTGCATGAGTTTAGGAACGTCGAATATTGCCGGAATTCAAGTATCAATGCTGAAGTGGTTATTTGGATTGCTGTCAGTAGTTCCTGTGGTTTTGGTATTGTCGATAACTTCTCATTGGCTTTTAATTGATTTTCTACAGCAAACGTTTAGTGACTTAATTTGGCAATGGAATTTTTGGTTGGGCCTAAAAACGTGTTGTTTCGTTGCTATTGTTTTTGGCGTTTTTCATGCGCCTGTTTGGTTCTCCTTGTACAACAGCTCGGTTGCCAAATTATTTAATAACAATAATAAGAAACTAAGCCATTGGTTGAGTAAAGTTAGCTGTATAGTTGTACTGATTGCTGTAGCAAGTACCTATTCTGATAATGGTCTTCTGACTTTTATGATGGTAACAGCCGTTGGTATTACAATAATATTAATAGTGGTATTAAGTTGGCTAACATTGAGCTTAGGCGAGAAATTAAGTCAAAACCTTTCAGGTTTGCTACCCTTTACTTTATTTATGATGAAACAGCGCATTGTCAGTAAAAGTACACAAATACTTGGCGTTGGTTTATGTGCTTTTTTATTGCTTTTTACTCTTATGCTGCTGAAAGATTTAGGTAATACGATGGAAACGTATCAACGACAGCATGATGGTAATGTGATGGTTTCTCGAGCAACGGCGACACAGCTTAGCTACATAGAAAATTGGGCGGACGAACAAGGGGTCGGCATCCGTCAAGCTAAACCCTTTGTATATGGTCAGTTGACTGCAGTAAATGAAGTGCTTTTAGCTGAATTTAGCCAGAAACCAAGTGAAAGTTTAGCGACCTTTGAGAACACCATTCGATTACATTGGAATAACTCGCTACCAAGTAATAATCAAATCATTGCGGGAAGTTATTGGTCGTACGAGGAAAAAAATAAGACGCTAGAGCTTACTAACTGGCAGCAAGTTTCTGTTGAAGAAGAGGTGATGACTGATTTAGGTTTAAAACTCGGTGATAATTTAACTTTCTTTATTGCTCAGCAAAGCTACGACTTTGAGATCACTGCTAGTCATGTTTTTAAACCCGGTGCTGGCTCAATCACTTTTTGGGTGCAAATGCCAACGGTTGCGCTGTCATATATTCAGGCTCCGCATTACCATATGACTAGTTTAGAAGTTACATCTCAGCAATGGCCTCTTCTTTCAACATTGTGGCAAAAGTTTCCAACGTTGCGCATGATTTCACTGAAAGAAATGACTGACCGTTTTGATAGCACTTTAACTATCATAAATCAGATTATCAGTGGTTTTTCTATTATGATCAGGTTGCTTGCGACTGTTGTGATGTTGGCATCTATTAATGCGCTTGAGGGTCAAGAAAAAAAGAAGAACAGTGTCATTATTAGCTTTGGTTTCTCTAAAGCCATTTGTTTAAAACTTAATGTTATTGAGTGGTTGGTTACCGCTAGTATCACTGCAATAGGCGCTATAGTAGGTACTTACATTGCAGGCCTTTTGATTTATCAATCTCAATTTACATTACCTTATAAACCTGATTTTGTTTGGTTATTCGCGACTTTATTATGTGTTTTATTTCTAGTGACAAGCTTAGGCGTCTACGCAAGTCGTAAGAGCTTACGCAGTTCTGTTAAGGAATTAATGTCAGAAAATTAATTATATGAGCATTATTTCATATTTGTTTCACATCTGTTTCACATTCACTTTGTCATTCTGTACAAGTAAAAAAACAAAGTTACTTCCAGGAGGACATATATATGAAACAGATGAAAGCTATTGGCCAGCAAGTGGTTATGTTAATTACCTTAGCGGCACTTTCTTTACAAGTAAGTGCAATGAAAGTCAGTAAAAAAGTGCTTATGGTAGTAAGCAGCTATGGTCAACAACAAGGTGAAATCAAGCCTGGTTATGAATTTGGTGAATTTGCTAAGGCCTATGCCGTATTTAGCGCTAATGGCATAGCTGTTGATATAGCCAGCCCGATTGGTGGGAAAGCTGAAGCTGACAAGTATGATCCGAGTAAATCCTACAATGCTAAAATTTTAGCAAATACAGAGGTTATGACTAAATTAGAGAATACTTTAGCTACCAGTGAACTTGACGCAGGTCGCTATGATGCAATATTCGTTGTTGGTGGCAAAGGTGCAATGTTTGATTTACCGAAAGACAAAGCACTTCAAGCTGTAATTGCTGAAATATATCAACGAAGCGGTACGGTAGCCGCTGTCTGCCATGGCCCCGCAGCACTAGTTGATGTCAAGCTTAACGACGGTAGTTACTTAGTCGCCAATAAAAAAATTAATGGCTTTACTAATAAAGAAGAAAAGTTATTCGGCAAAAAATGGCTAAGTCAGTTCGAATTTATGTTGGAGGATAAATTAACTGAGCGCGGTGCTAAGTTCCAATCTAGCGAAATTATGTTAAGTCATGTTGCACAAGATGAGCGCTTGATCACAGGACAAAACCCTACTTCAACTGTAGGAGTTGCAACGGCACTGGTGAAAAGTATGGGGTTAATACCGGTTAAGGTTAAACAAGATATAGAAGATAAAACCATGGCGATGGTGGCAAAATTTTTAGCCGGTGATGCATCAGCCAGTAGACAATTGAGTGAAAATCAAGAGCAATACCATATTGCGTTAGTGGGGATGTATGGGTTTTATTATTTGAAAGTAGCTCAATCGAATGAGCATTTTGAAAAAGCGTTAACTTTAATGACAGTGGCACAAAAAGCAATCAACAACCCGATGTTAGATATGGAAATTGCAAAAACTCAGTTCCAATTAGGCAAGTTGAAGTTAGCTAAAAATACGTTAAATCAATTATTAACGAATAAACCGGATTACAAACCTGCGATAGACATGTTAAAAACCCTATAGTTTATCAACATTAACGTTTCAAACAGAAGGTTTGAAACGTTATTTTTACGAAATGGTAATTATTATGGCAGTTCAAACAACTTCACTTTATATTCTATTAGTTGAAGACCAGCTGAGCATTGCACAAAACATTGCTGAATACATGGAAGCAAAAAAACATATCTTTGATTTCGCTCATCAAGGAAAGCAAGGGCTTGCACTTGCTTTAGAAAACCCATACGACCTGATCATTCTCGACCTAAATCTACCTATGATGGATGGTCTTGAGGTATGCCAACAATTAAGAGCCAAGTCGACTAGTCATATACCTATATTGATGTTAACCGCAAGAGATAGTGTTGATGATAAGGTCTCAGGATTTACAGTAGGCGCCGATGACTACCTAACTAAACCGTTCTCATTACAAGAGCTTGAAGTACGTTGCTTGGCATTATCACGACGTCATTTATTACAAACTGAAGATGTTTTAATGTTAGGACCCTTAGCCTTTGATAGAAAACGTAAGCAAGTGAAACGAGACGGTAAAATACTTGAATTACATACTATGGGCTTTCGTATTTTAACGATATTAATTGAAGCCTATCCACAAGTAGTTAGTCGCTCACAGTTATCGCAAAAATTATGGGGTGATGAGCCAACAGAATCGGATGCAATGCGCTCACATATTTATCAACTACGCGGCGTTTTAGATAAACCCTTTGATTTTCCGTTGCTGAAAACTGTACATGGCGTTGGTTTTACCCTTAATTGTTAATTGAAATAAAGCGATATAGCTGGAATGAATAGAGCGATGAAAAATAAAATAAAAAGCAAAACAAAATACCATAGCCTTAGTCGACGGATAGTGGCGCAGTTTTGTATTTTTACACTAGTTTTATCTGCGATTTATTGCATGCTTTGTTTTGTACTTCTATATGATTTAGAAGACCGTTTTATCGAACGTGAAGTTATAGAAGAAGCTCGTTATTTAAGTGATGCCTATCAAACCAGTACACATTGGCCGCTGGTACGAAATTCGTTTATGACGCTTTATTTTTCTATAGAAGAACTCCCTGATGATATTCGACAGCAATTTAATGAAAAGCCCAAGGTAAAAGAGTTTTATGGCAAAGACGGTCGGCATTATCATGTCTATCCTTTACCTAATTACACAAATATTTATCTTGTTGCAGAAGTAAGCAAAAGGCTGTTGGTTCGTCCTGTTGTTGGTGGCGTGCTTAAACTGATGTTCATAAGTGGCGGTACATTGCTATTAATTGCATTTTTTATTGCTTGGTTACTGGGTCGTAAAACAGCAAAACCATTAAAACAATTAGCTGATTTAGTCGATGGCGTTGCTCCCGAGAATATTCCCGCAGTATTTGCTAATCAATATCCACATAATGAAATTGGTATTTTAGCACGTACTTTAGAGCAGGCGATGCAGCGTATTAATCAAGCGTTGATACGTGAAAAATGTTTTACACGAGATGTAAGTCATGAATTGAGAACGCCAGTGGCAATCATTAAAAACGCAGTAGAAATTTATCAAGAGAGTGAATTAAATTTAACAGGAACAAGGCAAATTATTAATCGAGTTGGTGATGCAAGTGTGCAAATGGAACAAACAGTTACCACTTTGTTAGCATTAGCGAGAGAGGAGCAAGCATCAGTAAAAAAAGCCTCAGTGAAATTACTACCATTGATTGAGGAGTCTATATTGGCTCATGGACATTTACTGCATGATAAGTTAGTTGATGTCATCGTTGATGACAATTGCAATACGGTAGTTTTTGCTCAAACAGGCATGCTGAAAATATTATTGGATAACCTACTGAGTAACGCATTCCAATATACGGATTCAGGGCAAGTGGAGGTTAACTATGTTAACGGACAGTTGACTATTTCAGATAGCGGACCGGGTATTGAACCAGGTATTTCGTTAAATATCACCGAACCTGCGGTTAAGGGGAGTCAAAGCACAGGTTATGGCTTTGGTTTGTCGATTGTCAAACGATTGTGTGAACATCAAGGTTGGTTGTTAACGGTAAAAAGTGAACAGGGAACGACAATTTCGGTGTCGCTTTGATTGTGCCGTATCTTTGCTTCTGTAGCTGTATAAACAGAGCGGAAGTAAATACAAATAATTTAAAGTAAGTGTTGTTTAATCGTTAGAGTCTAATTGATAACTATTGAGTGATTCTTTAAATATAACCGAAGATTCAAAATAAATATTTATTATTTAGTTTGGCGTCAACAAAGCTATTTGTTTATAGTGTAGCTATTGTAGTTTATTAATTTATCTTTGGTTTTTTATGAATGTTCAGCAAGAGTGTGTCTTTTTAAAGAGTATTTCTACTCAAGCGTCAAAAGCGATTATCGATTTGCATATTTTAATTATGCGTTGTGATAATCGTGTGTCGTTATCAGAACAAACGCATACCCAAGATATTATTGATTTGCTTCCTTGGAGTGACGGTAATTCAAAGGAAGCATATTATCAAAAATCTGTCGCTATGGTGCGTGATGCCCTTTCTAATCAAGAAACTGAAGCATTACTGCAGAATATTTCAAACGTATTAAACAATCAAATTACTACTGAGCAACTAACTTTCTTAACCACTATGATAGTTTCTGCTGATCATGTACAAACAGACTCTGAAAGTGCCATTGTTGAATTGTTAATGAGTATGCAATAAACCTTACAGTGCTTGTTTGTCATCATTAGTATTCATTTGCTCTAACTCGTCGAGTTCATCTTCTTCATGGCTTGTTTCGTTGTTTTTATCATTGTCTTTATATACCTGTGCCATGACGGTATCGAAAGAATCCGGATGAATATTTCCAATGATATTTATAAAAACAGCCTCATTATCAGACATGGCTAATACAACTAAGCCATCAATTACGTCACCATTCGACTTAACAAACATCAGTGAAAAACCTTCGTCGTCATCGTCTTTTACCCGAATAAAATTTTGCCAGCCATCAGCCAATAGGTTTTTTTTAGATGCGGCAAAATCATCGAGAAATATTTCAGTATTATCCTCAATTTTGTTAACACTGATACGTATACCATCAACATCATCAAACAAAGCATCTAATTGCGGATCATCATCTATCGCCCATCGTGCGGTACCAATTGCCAATGGGCCTAATGATAAATTAAGTTCACTATCTGCTTGCCACCAA
>Ga0105356_10004767_pt1 | contig 13047 bp, 6 predicted proteins | sample GOMGulsemesocosm_3_FD_83502 | JGI IMG/M metagenome (GOLD analysis project Ga0105356, IMG submission 83502) | Methane-oxidizing microbial communities from mesocosms in the Gulf of Mexico - GOM9D Gulf of Mexico | ecosystem: Environmental > Aquatic > Marine > Cold seeps | place: Gulf of Mexico...
AACCAAATACCAAAAGACAATCCGCGTTGATCAGCTTGATCAATTAGAAAGTCTAACCCTTTCGGTAATTTAGTACGATTAACTTGCCAGTCGCCTAAACCGCTATAAATACTGTCTCGCGCAAACTCATGTTCGCCAAACCAGCCATCATCCAAAACAAACATTTCACCACCCATTTTAACTAAGCCGTCCATCATACCAATAAGGATATCTTCGTTAAAATCAAAATAAGCACCTTCCCAGCTATTCAAAATAATAGGCCGCGGAGTATTACCATCCCGTAAGCTATATTGACGAGCCCAGCGATGAAAATTCCGAGAAATTTTCCCCGAACCTTGAGCCGAATAATTTAATATAAATTTTGGTGTGGTAAGGCTTTCCCTTTGATTAAGATGATAATCAGCTGCAACCGTTTGATTAGTAGCAGAGATGGTAAGCAATTGTCTTTGAACGCGGTCATGTGCTAATTTATTGAAATTGTAGTTAAAATCTATTTTCCAACTACCTGTCCAAGCATAAGCACCACTTATCACTTCACCACAATCTTCATGGTTTTTACCTTCTGTAGAGAGTATAAATGCAGGATTAAAGCCAAAAGAAGACCAAGTACCATAATTGTTTTCGAGTGTTTTTTTACCAAAGCTAAGCTTTTCTTCTTGGATACTTGCCTCTCGCTCCCATAAACCGAAAAAACTGGTCATGTGATAATCTGCAGTTTGATTTGACAATGCTAATTCAAAAGAAGCATAGTCATGCAAAGTGATTGGCCCTGCTTCATTGTTTTTGATAACCGTCCAACATTCGATAATATCTTCATCCATATAAGCTAAATAATGGAGCTCTACATGTAAGCTATGTAACTTATCTCGCAACGCTATAATTGTTTCACTGCGATTATTGTCAATATTATTGTTTAAATGTGAAACATAGACTAACTCTGTGGAAATCATTTGGTCAGCATGAGTGACTCTTAACGTCGAGTTATGTTCACTACCACCAAAGGCTGAAATAGCCTTGGGTAACTCCTCTCCTTTAACAATAGGACCTGAAGCAATATAGTTTTCTGGGTTATCAAGCTTCCCACCGAAATGGCAAGTAAGTAATGACTTTTCATGGCAAACAGCCAACACTAAAGCTGCTGTTTTTGTTTCTACAGTAATAATATTTTCAATATTATATTCTGGAGAATAAATAGCTTTGTCGTTCAGTTTCATACGTATTTTTTCTTTTATTTAGATACTTTGCATTCAATTTCACAGGGGATTAGTCGATGATGATCGCCAATCAAGTATGCTGATTATTCTTATCCGGTGTTTTAAAACACCCGAAGCCTGTGTAGGCAAAGATAAACGCTAAGCTAATATTGATTAATGATAGTAATTGCCAATGCCAGTAATCCGCTACTGATACACCCAATGTTGCGTAGACAAAGACTGCAGTTGTGCTCCACGGAATTAGGCTTTCAATCATAGTGCCGGTATCTTCAAGAGATCTAGATAGCACTTTTCTTGGCACTTTAAACTCATCATATTTTTTTGCAAAAGCTTCACCAACAATAAAACTATTGGCGTATTGGCTTGACGTCATTGCATTGGTTAAGCCTGACGCTACTAAGGAGGAAGCAATTAAGGTTGATGTTTTTTTAACGCCCCTAAAAAGTCGATTGATCAAAGTTTGCATGGCCTGTATCTGCTCAATAATACCAACGTAAATAAACACCAGAAGGGTAATGATTATCGGCTCACTTAACGCGTACAAACCTCCGCGGTTAAACAATATAGCAATTTCATCAGGTAAGGCATTAATACTGGTTTTGATCTCGCTTATTTGAGCCATGTTAATGTCAAAACCCTTGTAGAGCGTTTGAATTATGTTGTCGAAAGAGTAGATCTGAAAGATTAAAGACAGGCAACAAGCAATGAGTGTCGAAACGATCAATACAGGTAAAGGGGACATACGTTTAAATGAGCCATAGAAAATAACTGCTGGTGGCAAAAGTAAGAGCAAATTGAAATTAAATAAGCGCTCTATTGATCCTATTGTGTGTTCAATTATCCCTAAGTCACTGCTATTCATTTCTGGCGGGTAAACAAACCCTAGAATAAAAAACGACACAGCAGCGATTAATGCGGCTGGCAAGGTGCTATAAAACATTGATTGAATATGTTCATAAACATCAATTTCTACCGCTATGGCAGCAATATTAGTGGTATCAGATAATGGTGATAGTTTATCGCCAAAATATGCACCGCCAACGATAGCTCCTGTAACTATTGCTAAGTCTGCATTAATCACATTAGCTACAGTGATAATAACCAAACCAATAGTTGCAATAGAACCCCATGAAGTTCCCGTACACAAAGAAAAGAAGATTGGTACTATGAAGGCAAAAATAAAAATATAATCAGGGTTGATTAACTTTAAACCATAAGCAACCAACATCGGAATTGTACCCGATATAATCCAACTACCAACAAGTAAACCTATCGCAAAAAGCAAAAGTAATGTCGGTATAGCCTTTGATATTTTGTCACTTACAGCATATTGAATATCCTGCCAACGAAAGCCCAAGTATGATAATTGGGCCATAGCCAAAATTGATGCGCTAAGAAAGACCAACTCTAAAGGTAAAGACGTTTGGTCAAATAATAAAGGCCGAAGCATTAGCCCATAAACAACAGGTAGTAACAAAGCACTAATTGCAAATATTGCTTGGTAAATCGTTGTAATATGGGCTTCCTTGTTTTTTTTCACATGTATTCCTTTTTATACAAACATCAATAAAATAATAAGCAGTACTACTTAGTTATTCGAGCAACCCAACCGCCACTAGGAGCGAGTTTAATCTGAAACTTAGTTTTATAATTCACTGGTTGAGTTTTAGTTTGATAATCACTAGCAAACTTATCCGAATTTATCCCATCAGCAAAACTTTCCATTTTAAAATCACCTTCACCTAAGAAAGACAAATCTATAGAAAATTCACGTTTTTTACTATTTCCCATTACGCCAATAAACCACTCATCACCTAAACGTCTGGCACTGATGATATGGTCTGACAACTTGGCTGAAAGCACTATAGTTTCATCCCAAACCGTTGGAATTTTACTAATAAATTTCGTAGATTCGTGCTCTCTCAAATAATTTGACGGACTATCCGCTAACATTTGTAATGGTGATTCAAAAATGACATACATCGCCATCTGATGTACACGGGTAGTTTTACTCATTGGACGGTTAAAAATTATCTGAAAATTCTCGGGTTGTGCATTAACCATAGCCCCAGGGGTATAATCCATGGGACCGGCTAATTGACGAATAAAAGGTAAAGTTAAGTTATGTTCAGCGGTAATATAGTCTGCCCATTTATTATGTTCTAAGCCTCTAACACCTTCTCGTGTAATTACGTTAGGATAAGTTCTTCGAAGGCCTGCTGGTTTATAAGAACCATGAAAATCTACGAGCAAATGACGTTTAGCGGCTTGTTCGGCAACTTTCCAATAATAATTAACCATAGCTTGATCATCTCGCTGCATAAAGTCTACTTTAATACCAGCAGCGCCCCACTTAGCAAATTCGTCAAGAGCATGTTCTAAGTCATAGTCTAAAGTTTTCCAAATAACCCATAAAATAACATCGACTTTTTTCGACTTGCCATAGTCAATAATTTCTTGAACATCGATATCGGGAACTATGTTCAAAACATTATCAAGGTGATGCCAACCTTCATCTAAAACAATATATTCAATATCATATTTAGCGGCAAAATCGATGTAATATTTATAGGTTTGTGTATTTATTCCAGCATCAAAATCAACACCATAAATATTATTAGCATTCCACCAATCCCAGGCGACTTTGCCCGGTTTAACCCAAGATGGATCAATAGCAAGTTCATCTGCTAGCAAATATGACAATTGATTAGTTAATAGCTCGGCATCGTTTTGGGCAGTTGCAAAAACGCGCCATGGAAAGTCTCGTCCACCCTGTTCTTGTATTATTTCATGACTCGATATATATGGAGCTCTTTCAGTAATAACTTCATTTCGGTCTGAATCTGTTTTTAGCTCACTTTTTAATACGTGATTTGGAAAAGTAGCACTAAGTGAGTTATTACTATTTCCTTTTAACCACATACCTGGATAATCTCGTAACCCTGTTTCAGTAATGACAACTTTGGTACTACCGGTGTCTACTAACAAGGGCAAGCTAGCAAATTGCTTTGCAGAAATATCCCTCAGCTGCATCGGCAAATAAAGTCTTTCATTATGCGAAATAAATGACTTTTCTTCAGGAAATAAAAGATGATTATTACCTACAAAATTGAATTGGGCATATTCATTTTTAACTTCCACATTCCCCATCAATTGAATACTAAACCGGTAAGCCATACCCTGATCAAACACTCTAAAGGTAACACTTTGTTTATTGTCATAGGTGAAGGTTATTTCATTATAATGCTCAACGACTTCTTTTGATTTTTGCTTAACATGAGGCAGTAAAATACGGTTAATACTATTCCGCTTAACGTCAACAATACGGTTTGCAATAGATTCTTTATCATTTTGATTGTTGATATAAAGTGAAGCTGATGAATCTTTAAATACTAAATCACCTCCTACTTTTAATGAATAAGTCAATTGCTTTTTAAATGTTAATTCAAGCGTCAACTGTCCATTAGGTGAATTAACTTTAAAAGATTCTGCTTGAACAGATGTGATTAATAATAAACTCGCGATAGTTACTAAAATGGATATTTTTGAACAAAAACACTTCATATAAATCTTCTTAAAATAACAATAAATTAAACAAAACAGAGTAAGATAATTTTACACTTTTTATGAACTTTCAGCTTTACATCAAGTACTTAACAAAAAATTAAATTGTCCTATCATGAAACATTCGATAGATAATTATCAATACTTTTCAGTGGTAAATTGAAACATTAATTGATTTTAATTACTTACTAAAAATAAAGAAGTTCATCCTAAAAAGTAACCTTTGATAAAATACTTATAAAATATTAGAGTCTCCATTTAAGAATATTTAACGATTAGGATTAACGATTAGGATTAACGATACCATTACGAAATTGTTGGGGTGTTTTCTGGAATTCTCGATGGAAAATATCATAAAACCGGCTGATTGAACCAAAACCAGCTTTAAGGGCAATATTTAAAATAGGCTCCGTAGTATCAATAAGTAATGCTTGTGCATGTTGTAAACGCAACTTATTAACGTATTGTTTAATAGATATCTTTAAAACTCGGATAAATAGCTTCATTGCATAATTAGGATGTAGCCCCGTTTCAGCGGCAATGTCTTTTATAGTGATTTTTTGATCATAATTATCTGCGATGAAACGTAATATAGTTTGGATATGCTGCAAACCAGAAACCAATTTCTTCGAATCTGAAGTCTCAGATGATTGTGCTAAGCTGAACGTACTGAAAGACTCTAGAGACATTCGGCGGATACGATTACGAATTTCATCTATCACTTGCAACATGAGTGGTAATTCTTTCATATCCAAGTCTCTTTCCCACATTCTCGTTAAGTACTGATCACTCGCATGCAAAGAGTCGGCAACAAGTACCTCTCCATTTAAGATTTCAGAAATGAATTCATCTGAGAATTTCCATGATAAGAAGGCTTCTAATGGAATATAAATATTAACCATTTCACCATCTCCAGATGACGCTATCATTTGATGAGGTATAGATGCCCAAAAAACAATCATTTTACCTTCAGGCACACTAATTTTCTTACCGTTAATTAAGTAATCAGCAGAACAATTAAAAAGGTAATTTATTTCAATATGACCATGCCAATGGCTACAGTCCATAATTTGTGGTTTATGCCTTTGAAATCCAAATTGATTTTCATACCCTTGCGACTCTAATGGACTACTTTCGGTGAAAGCTATTCTATTTACCCAATCCAACATCTTTATGACTTTTTCAAACTTACCGTTTAATAAAACTAACTGATATTTTTCTATAAAACAAACTAAAGGTTACTTAATGGGAACACAAGGTGAATTTTCAGGACTTATTAAAACCCTTATATTTGTTACCTTCTAGCGTATTCAAAACCCACTGGTTGTTTCTTGAGAATAATAATGCGTTTTATAGGAGGTAAATATCACTCCTTTTATATAACTTTTTTATGGTTGATTGCGTTCATCAAAATCGCAAAAAATTAAAATAAAAATTCTTAAGATAAATAAACACTATAAAACAAAAGATTAGGGGAACAATGATGAAAATGAAATATCTATCAATGGCTATCAGTACCGCACTAGTAGCCTCAATGTCGATTCATGCAGCAGAAGAAGTTACAGAGAAAAAAGTTGATGAAGAAGTAGAACTTATCAGTGTTGTGGGCATTAAAAGAAGCATGCTATCGGCTAACGACTTAAAACGGAATGCAAATGTAATTTCCGACGGTATTTCAGCCGAAGATATAGGTGTATTTCCTGATGGAAATGTAGCAGAAGCACTACAACGTATAACAGGTGTATCAATTGATCGTTCTGGTGGCGAAGGTCGCTTTGTCACTGTACGTGGTTTAGGCCCAGAGTTTAATACCGTACTCGCGAATGGCCGTATGTTAGCGACTGAAAATTCTGGTCGTGAATTTAGTTTAGATGTAATTTCTGCTGAATTGATAAATGGTGCGCAAGTTTATAAAGGTTCAAATGCAACTCTAACAGAGGGTGCAATAGGCGGTACGGTCGATATTTCAACTTGGCGACCATTTGATATAGAAGGTTCAAAATTTGTCACTTCTGTTTCTGGCACATATGACGACAATTCGGAAGAAACAGATTACAAAACATCTGCGCTTTACAGTAATACGTTTAACAATAACACCATGGGGTTCTTAGCATCTGTAGCTTACAGTGAAAGAACCGCTCGGCTAGACAGTGTATTTTCTGATGGTTATAGAGATTTTGACTTTGACGCAAGCCAAACGGCTAACGGTCAAGCAATTACTGGCGCAACAACTTTAGCCGCTCAACGATTTCAAGTTTATAATCAAAATAGAGAACGTATTGGTGGCACTGCTGTATTTCAATGGCGTCCAAATAACGATCACGAAATCACTTTTGATGGTTTAATATCATTATTTGATGTTGCAGATACCAGTTATCAAGCTGCATTTCCTCTTGATTCTGGTGGCGCGAGTGGTTTTAGTAATGTTGTTGTTAACCAAAATAATTTTGTTACCTCTGCCCACAAAGATGGCCGTGTTGATGTTATTAAAGGATCAAACCCTCGTGATACTGAAACTTTTCAAATTGGTTACAATCACGAATGGCAAATCAACGACAACCTAAAGGTTACTGGTGATATAGCCTACTCAGAAGCTGAAAGTAATGGTTATGGTAAAGATAGATTCTTCATAGCTAGAGCTAATACGGGCGTATCCTTTAATATGGCCAATGACTTTCCCCTTATTACTACTGACCAAGATTTAACAGATCCGACTATTTGGGAATCTCATGTAGTATCCAAACAAGGTAGGGATACTACCGATGAAGTATTCGAGGCTAAAGCCGACTTTGATTATATTATAGACAATATGGGAATGTTGCAGTCAGTCCAATTTGGTATTTACTACTCTGATCGAGAAAAAGGTGTTAATGCTTCTAAACGTGGTGCATGTGCTACCTGTTATAACGGTGGTAAAGTTAATTATACTGACCCTTCGATGTTCAGCACATTCTCTCCAAGTGGATACATGAGTGAAGTGGGTGGCAACTTTACAAATGCCTGGGTTGATTTTAATTATGACGACATTACAGCTTTCTTAGAAAGCGATGAAGCGCTAAACCAATTATCTGCAGAAGATCGTGCAAGTATTGAAACAAGACTTGCTGCTGGAGGATTTGAACCACAAGCAAATCCATCAGGAACGACCAATGTAACCGAAGAAAGTGTCGCCGGTTATGTCCAATTTTCATTGGGAGGTGATACATGGGATGCCGTCATTGGTGGCCGTTATATTGAAACAGATCAAGTATCCACAGGTCAATTTCAAGAAATAACTGAACTCGTTGATATTGTAGATGAAAGTGGTGTTGTAGAAAATAGAACGGTAACACTCAGTGAACCTACTTCTACTTCATTCAAAAATAACTATTCAGAATTCTTGCCTAGTGCAAACTTCCGCTTAGACCTAGATGATGATGGAGATATTATTCTTCGCGCAGGTTACGCAGATACATTAACTCGTCCTACTATCAGCAGTTTATCTACACGTGTAAACTATTCTACCAATGTAGGGGCCGAACGCGTTAGTGCGTCAAATCCAAACCTTACCCCCTTCAAATCAACAAACTACGATTTATCAGTAGAGTGGTATTTTGATGAAGTAGCTTCATTGACTTTCGCTGCATTCAACAAACAACTAGATTCATTTTTAACGGTATCTACTCAACCTGTAATTATACAAGGTGTCGAGTTTGGTGATACTCGTCCGCGTAATGGTGGTGAAGGCGATATCACAGGGTTTGAAATTGCGTATCAACAAATATTTGATACTCTCCCTGCCCCGTTTGATGGTCTAGGTATACAAGCAAATTATACTAATATTGATAGTAGCGCTGACTACAGTGATTTAGGTAATAGCGAAGAGTTAACGCTGGAAGGATTATCAGAGCACAATGCTAATTTAGTTCTTTTCTATGAAAAAGACGCTGTTAAATTAAGGTTTGCTTACAATTATAGATCTGAATTTATTAACGAAGCAGTGAGCTGGATAGGTGGACCTAAATCAACCGATGATTTTGGCCAACTCGACTTTAGAGGAAGTTATGACATTAATGATAATTTCCAAGTGTTTTTTGAAGGAATCAATATTACCAATGAAACATTAAGTCAATTCTATGACCTTAAAGAACACCAATTAGCTGGATATGAAGATTTTGGTTCAAGATACGCTATTGGTATAAAAGCTCAATTTTAATCTAAAAGACTCTCTCAATATAATTACGTTTCTATATTGAGAGAGCATACTTAACAGCGTTGGTTTTACCCATCTTTGTTTAAGTAACTACGATGACATTGGTAATTATTTTATTGCCAATGCCATTTTTTCTTTAAATATAGTTATTAAAAAGAAAGACAATAGATAGGCTTAATAAAATGATTTTTTTTAAACACCCACTAACAATAATGATAATGGCAGCTAGTTTAATTTCATGCTCCAAGCCTGAAGTGAACATAACGAAGGTAGAGACATCTATTAAGCCCTTAATGGCTGCTTATACAAAAGGTAAACCCAATGTTTTATGGATTTTTGTTGAAGATATATCACCGGATCTTGGTAGTGATGGTGAAACATTGGTACACACACCAAACTTGGATGAACTAGCAAACAAAGGTACCAAATTTACCAATACTATTATGACTGCTCCAGTATGTTCAGCTTTACGTTCTGCAATCATGACCGGAATGATGCAAACAACATTAGGTGTACATAATCATCATAGCGCAAGAACTAAAGAGTCTGAATTTTTCCTACCAGAGCATATTAAAACTGTCCCTGAGCTTTTTAAAAAAGCCGGTTATTTCACCTTTAACAGTGGTAAAGATGACTATAACTTTTCTTATGACCGTGAAGATTTATATGAGGGCGATTATTTAGTTCACCCTCTTTATGGTAAGTCGGGTGTCCCCATTGATTGGAATGCCCGAAAAGATAAAAGCCAACCATTTTTTGGACAAATTCAATTGAAAGGTGGTAAACATATATTCAGCAGTAAATTTAAAGAAAAAGTAAAATTCCCTATCGATCGGTCAAAAATAAATTTACCCCCTTACTATCCTAACGACCCTGTAGTGGTTGAGCAATGGGGCCGTTACCTTGAATCATTACAAATTACTGATAGAGAAGTCGGTGACATTATTCAACGACTAAAAGATGATGGTGAACTTGAAAATACACTAGTATTTTTCTTTGCAGATCATGGCACGAGGTTTTTACGCCATAAACAGTTTTTATATGAAGGCGGTATAAAAGTCCCTTTTATTGCTTATTGGAAAGGTAACCCTCAAGTTGTTACTCCAGGTAATAGAGATGAGTTGATTAGTGGCCTTGATATTAGTGCGACATCTTTAGCTGTCGCAGGTATTGATATACCCGACTACTTTGAAGGAAAAAACTTATTCAGTGGTGAATACAAAGCAAAAGATTATGTTATTTCAGCACGTGATCGCTGTGACTTTACTATTGATAGGATCCGCTCGGTTAGGTCAAAACGCTTTAAGTATATTCGTAACTTTTTCCCTGAACGTTCAGGTATGCAACCAAGCTATCGTGATGAGTGGGAGTTAACCAACGTAACTCGTCAACTTTATACTGATGGTAAACTCAATGAAATACAGGCAAAACATTTTCTCCCTACACGTGAGCCTGAAGAGCTATATGATTTAGAAAATGATCCTTATGAAATTTTTAACCTTGCAAATGATCCTGCTTTTTCTAACACATTAATTGAACATAGAGATGTTTTGACTAAGTGGATTACAGAAACTGACGATAAAGGACAATATCCTGAGCGTGAAGAATCTTTAAAATTGATGTTAGGTATATGGGGAGCTACCGCTATTAACCCTGAATTTGACCTTTTAAGAGCAAAGTACCCTGACTTAGCGGGTTCACAGTATTATCTAAAAAATGAGCGATTCAAAAAGATAGAAAACTCACCAAATAACTAAAGGCTTATATTACCTTTGCTACCGAGTAATGATTTAGTAGTAAAGGTAATAGTTTAAAAACAAAATCAAAAGGTATAGTCAAATTGTATAAACTTAAACCACTAATTTTATTAATATTTTCAATCGCATCAATGAGTATATATGCAGAACAAAACGTCATTGATTTCAAATTCGCCAAACAAGCAATGCAAATTGAAGCTGATATAAGCGAATTTACCTTCAAAGTAACGGATATAAAAAATAACGATGGTGTCTATACTGCTGTTATAAAATTAGACAGCAAAGTTAAAGCACACCCTCCACTTTTTACCGTAAAATGGAACCATGCTTCTATTGATATTGCCGGTTTATGGACACCCGCATTTGATAATGATTATGAAATACATGCTGATTGGAGTAGTAAAACACTCGACTCAAAATTGACCCGTAACGCACCTGCGTATACTTTATTTGGTCATGATGACGTTAACCGTTATACCATCTCGGTAAGTGATGCAATTAACCCCGTGAACCTTTCTGCAAAAGTACGAGAAGAAGACTCTCGTATTTATAACTCAATCGAGTTTTTCTCAGAGCAATACCAAAAAACAACTCACTATGAAGTTGAGCTAAGAATTGATACTCGACCTGTCGCTTTTTCTCAATCGTTAGCAGCTGTAGCTGATTGGTGGGCGGCAATGCCAGAATACACACCGATTGACGTACCCAATGTAGCAACCGAACCTATGTATTCTTCATGGTACAGCTATCATCAAGAGATTACTCACGAAGCGCTATTAAATGAAACTAAGTTAGCCGCAAAACTTGGCTACAAAGCCATAATTGTAGATGACGGTTGGCAGACAAATGATAGTAATCGAGGTTACGCTTACACGGGTGATTGGGAACCAGAACGATTAAACAACATGGGAAAATTTGTTGCTGACATCCACAAGTTAGATATGAAAGCTTTACTCTGGTATTCAATTCCTTTTATGGGAGAAAAAGCTAAATTAGCCGATAAGTTTCAAGGTAAATACCTCAGGCATATCCCCTCTTTGCAGACCTATGTTCTTGATCCACGCTTTCCTGAAGTGCGTGAATATTTGATCAGCCATTACGTTAAAGCTGTAAGAGATTGGAAGTGGGATGGACTTAAGTTAGATTTTATCGATCAATTCAAAAGTGATGAGAATACAGTATTAGAAGCAACTGACGGACGAGATTTTGCGTCAGTTTATGAAGCAGTTGATAAACTGATGTCAGATATGATAACTGAGTTAAAAGCAATAAACCCTGAAGTAATGGTTGAATTTAGACAACGATACATCGGCCCTGCTATGCGTAAATATGGCAATATGTTTAGAGCGACTGACATTCCAAATGGCGCAGTAAAAAATAGACAACGAATTGTTAATTTACGTGTATTAAGTGGAGACACTGCAGTTCATTCAGATATGTTGATGTGGCACTACAATGAGCCCGTTGAAATAGCTGCTCTACAATTACTTAATATATTTTACTCTGTCCCTCAGTTATCTGTAAGGTTAGCAGAATTACCCGCTAAACATTTAGAAATGGTGACGTATTACACTAAGTATTGGAAAGAAAACAAAGACATTTTACTTAATGGTGTATTTCAACCTTCCGGAATAATTAGCCGATATCCTCTAATTAGTAGCCATAAATCAGGTAAGCAAATTGTAGCGCTGTACGATAACTTAGTTGCAGAAGTAGCGACGGATAATATTGAAGTTATGGATATTATTAATGCTAAGAAATCATCTGATGTTATTGTAAAATTTGATGAAAGCTGGAAGAAAGTAAGAATTGTGGTGACAGACAGCACCGGACATATTGTAAGAGAAGAAATAAAAACTATTGAAAGTCACCTATTGAATATTTCAACGCCGGTTTCAGGTGTAGTCTCTATTTCTAAAATATAAGCTTTGTCTCTCGAATTAATTATCATGTTAAGCTCCTTTGAACTAGTTTGAAAGGGGTTTAACATATTCGAATGTATAATAAATTAACAGTAATTAATCACTAATAGTTACTGTAACTCTAGACTAGTTGCTAGGGTTATGGAGTCCATACATCGCCATAGAATTTAATACCTAAAATCAAATGAATCTAATGTCCGCTTTGGTATTTTCTATCAAATTAGAATGTTTGTCTTTATAGATTCCTGATGAAATTTAGAACAATTCTATTATCTAACGCAGGGCTGGTTTTCATCGGTTCAAATGTAGCTAGATAAGCGAAGGCTAAGGTCTTCTTTCGTATCTTAGTGATCCATTGGTGGGGTGATTCAGAAGGGTCTATAATGACCACTTTGAGA
>Ga0105356_10004768_pt1 | contig 13044 bp, 10 predicted proteins | sample GOMGulsemesocosm_3_FD_83502 | JGI IMG/M metagenome (GOLD analysis project Ga0105356, IMG submission 83502) | Methane-oxidizing microbial communities from mesocosms in the Gulf of Mexico - GOM9D Gulf of Mexico | ecosystem: Environmental > Aquatic > Marine > Cold seeps | place: Gulf of Mexico...
TGCAGAGTATTTAGGCTCAAGTGTTGCCGAAAAGAAAATTATTGTTAGCGATTACCAAGAAAAAACCAGTCCACATGATGGTAACCAACAATTAAACAAACCTTGGTTTGAAAATGATCAAGGCGAAACTGAATTCCTTGATGGCAGTCAGCATAAATACCCGCAATGTCAGTTAATTTTTGATAAAACTACGCAAAATTGTTTCTCTTTTTGTACTTACTGTTTCCGTCACGCACAAGTACGTGGTGATGAGGATATGTTCATTCAAAAAGAAATCGACCAGATTCACCGTTATTTAAAAATACATACCGAAGTGACTGATATGTTAATAACAGGTGGGGACGGTGGTTATATGCCAGCAAGCCGTTTAGAGCAATATGTTACGCCATTAATGGAAGACAGAGACTTATTGCATATTAAAACAGTGCGCTTAGCGACACGTGTTTTAACTTTCCAACCGGAAATGATTTTAAGCCACAAATACGACAAAATGTTAGCGGTATTTGATAAGTTACATGAAAATGGTATTCAGCTAGCATGGATGGCACATTTTTCTACACCACGTGAGTTATTAAACCCAACCACTATTGCCGCTATTCGTCGCTTGCAACGTCACGGTGTAGTTATTCGCAGTCAAAGCCCAATGATGAACCACATCAGTTTATTTGAACATGAAGATGGTTCAATTGATATTGATCGCAGTGCGCAAAACTGGATTGATTTATCAAATATCTTAGGGACTATGCTGATAAGTTTCCATTCAATGTACTGTGCTCGTCCAACCGGAGAACATCATTATTTTACTGCGCCATTAAGTGATGTAAGCAAAATATTTGATAAGATTTATCGAGAGTTACCTTCTATTAACCGCCCATCACGTCATCTTTCAATGACCACTTCTGCAGGTAAAATTTCAATTATGGGCGAATGTGAAGTAGGCGGTGAAAGAGCCTTTGCCTTGATGTTCACCGAAGGGCGTAATATGAAGTGGATGGATAAAGTATTCTTAGCTAAATATGATGAAAGTACTAACGATGTTAAATTGCTTAAACCATTTGATACTGACAAGTTCTTCTTTGAAGATGAGTTAGCGACTATTGAGCATGATTTAGCTGAGGCGCTAAATAACCGCCTGAAAAACTAATCGTTTGAAAACAAACACACTTAAAATAAGTGCCTTAAAAGTAATAGCTAAAGGCTAATTATTAAAGGAAGTGGTACTCAAGGACCTTTTAAAGCCTTGATTAATGCCAAACAAAAAACCAGTCAACAGACTGGTTTTTTTATGTCTAAATAGCTTATGGTTAAGCTGTAACTGAAAGTTAAACAGGGGATGAGTATGCGCAAAGAAAATAAAATTGGTCAGATGGCGTGGATGGATCTAACGGTTAACAACGCAGAGCAAGTGAAAGACTTTTATCAAAGTGTTATTGGCTGGAAAACAGAAAAGGTAGCAATGGCTGATGGCGAATATAATGACTTTAGTATGATGTTAGCCAGTGGTGATGATGTGGTAACTGGTATTTGTCATGCTAGAGGAGTCAATAAGGATATGCCCGCCGCTTGGTTACCTTATTTTGTAGTGGCTGATATAAATGACTCAGTCGCACAAGTAGAGCAACAAGGAGGCGAGTTGATGACACAAATTAAGGCTGCGGGCTCTGATAAATTTGTTGTAATTAAAGATCCTAGTGGAGCTGTCTGTGCATTATATCAAACAGTTAATTAATTAATTGATGCAATGGCTTGCTAGCTTAATTTTTAAGTATTGATCAGTAACTGAAAAAGCTGTTCAGTTACTTGGCAAGATACTTTTTAGGAGAGCAGCCAAGCTGTTTTTTAAAGCCTGTAATAAATGCTGAGGTTGATTCATAGCCCAATTCAAAAGCGATATCAGCTAATGGCGTATTGGTGTTTAGTAACTCCAATGACTTTAGTATCCTTAATTTTTGTTTCCAGCGGCTAAACCCCATGCCAAAATTTTGATTAAATAATCTATTTAATGTTCTGCTCGACGCGCCCACTTTAAATGCCCACTGCTCAATAGTCTCTTTATTTTCGGGGTGTTTATTTAGTGTTTCAATAATAGGTAAAAGGCGCTTATCTTGTGCTGTTGGCATAAATAACTCATTACTTTGCGCCATAAATAACCTGTCTATCAAAACTAAGATGAGCCTTTGTGTTTGTGGACTTCCTTCGAAGTCCTTTGGCCAACTTGATATCTCAAGAATCAATGATTTCAATAGTGGGTCAACCATTAATGGTCTTACTTTATCACCCAATAATTCACTTAATTTAGCATCGATATGTAAGCTGCGATAACTGACTTTATTCCTACAGAAATGTTGATGCCGCATATTCGGCGGTATCCACAAGGCTTGCTCTGGCGGTATAACAAAAATACCGCAGTCTGTTTCAATATGCATAATTCCCGAGCATGAATAAGCCAGTTGTGACCAAGGGTGATCGTGGCTAGTAATCTGAGTCATTGCTTGAAATTCATCAGACAAAGGCATAACTGGACGAGGCAGACTTGAATATCGCTTGTTAGGACTTTGTTTATTCCAAGCTAAACTTGTCTGAATTGATAAACTAAGTGTCATAATTTCACTACGGGTCATGTTTTGCTTATCATATAATTGCATTCATAGTGATGCAAGTAAGTCTGAAATAATTGACTTAGCTTTGCATTTTTATTTGTAGTGAGTTATTCAGCAAGGGATAAATATGGAAAAAACAACGCAGGCATCAAGATTACTTTCATCAGAGCAAAGAAAAAGCTGGCAAAATCCTTTTGTTTTCTTAGCTGTAGCCAGCATTGTTATGTCAATTACCTTTGCTGGGTGGATGGCGATGCTTAATAACTTTGTTATTGAGCAAGCTGCATTCACTGGTGCTGAAATCGGCATGTTGCAATCGTTAAGAGAAATCCCCGGATTTTTAGCCTTTACTGCTGTTTTTGTATTGTTAGTTTTTACTGAACAAGTTTTTGCTTTAATTTCTCTTTGTTTGTTATCTATTGGTGTGGCTGTTACTGGTTTGTTTCCGAGTATTTATGGTCTATATGCAACAACTGTATTGATGTCGATTGGCTTTCATTATTATGAAACCATCAATACTTCATTAAGTTTACAGTGGTTTAAAAAAGATGAGGCGGCAGCAAAGCTTGGTAAATTGATGTCGATAAAATCTGCGGCATCACTGACTTGTTATGCACTGATATGGGTAGGTTTTAGTCTCTTCTCTGCTAGCTACCAAGTGATGTATTTATTCTTTGGTCTTAGCGGTTTATTACTAACGTTATGGCTAGCGTTTTCTATGCCTAAATTCCCCATGGAACATGTTCAACATAAAAAGATAATCTTAAGAAAGCGCTATAGTTTATATTACTTCCTTACTTTTTTATCTGGTGCTCGCAGGCAAATATTTGTTGTTTTTGCAGGCTTTTTGATGGTGGAAAAGTTTGGCTACAGTGTTCAGCAAATAACTATTTTGTATATGATTAATCATGTTATTAACTTCTTTCTAGCACCTAAAATAGGTCAGTGGATTGCCAAAGTAGGGGAGCGAAAAGCCTTAACATTAGAGTATCTAGGTTTAATTACTGTATTTGTTGGTTATGCCTTGGTTGAGTCAGCCAACATTGCTGCTGTACTTTATGTTGTTGACCACTTATTTTTTGCCATGGCAATTGCCTTAAAGACCTATTTTCAAAAAATTGCCGACCCAAAGGATATCGCTTCAAGTGCTGGCGTTAGCTTTAGCATCAATCATATTGCAGCAGTTGTTATTCCTGCGACCTTTGGTTTAATTTGGCTTTATGATCACTCTCTGGTCTTTTATGCTGGTGCCACTTTTGCTTTACTTTCTTTAATGGCAAGTCAGTTTATTAAAATCAATAAATAACATCACCAAAAGAGAAGTTAGCCATTGTCACCTTGAATAGGTAAGGTGACAGTGACCGTTGTTCCTTGACCGAGTTTACTTTTACAGCTAATTTCGCCATGAAGTTGTTGAACTATCAGGTTATAAACAATATGCATACCTAGACCACTGCCACTTGTATGGCTTGATGCGGTAAAAAACGGATCAAAAACAGAGTTAACAACTTCTGGTGGCATGCCATTACCGTTATCAGAAATCATGAGTAATATGGTATCTTCAACTTTGCTTAGTTGGATCTTAATTAATCCAGTATCAACATTGGCAAGACCATGTATAAGGGCGTTTTCAACCAGGTTACTAACAACTTGTGCGATAGCCCCTGGAATTGAATTAATTTCGATACCTGTGTCTGTACAAATTAATTCCAAATGATGTTTAGCTTGCTCTATTCGGGGCAGCAAGGAGCGAGAAACTTTGGTCAAGTAATTAAATAAATTAAACCGTTTGAACTCTTCTGAAGATTGCTCAACGGCAACTTCTTTAAAACTTGAGATAAGATCGGATGTTCGCTTAAGGTTATTTTCAACTATTTGGGCACTCTCTGTAAGTTGTTTATGTTTTGAGGAAAATTCAGACTTCTTGAGTGTTCCTTGCTCTATCTTATCAAACACCTCATGAATTATATCTTCCATATAAGAGGCTGCGGTGATGCTAATTCCCAATGGAGTATTAATTTCATGAGCAACACCTGCGACTAAGCGACCTAGTGAGGCATGCTTTTCTTGCTCAATAAGTTGTTGCTGGGTATTTTTGAGTTGAGTTAGTGAGGTTAATGCTTGTTGAGTTTTGGCTTCTAGTTGCTCAGTTCTTAAAATTACTTTTTCTTCAAGCTCATTATTTAATACATCTATTTCTGTTTTAGACTGTAATAACTGCACATTATTATTAGTGATTTGCTCAATGTAACTGCTAACTTGTTGATATACCTCGTCAAGCGCATGGATTATAGGCGTAAACTCATTATCTTTATTGTAGGAGATGTGCTTAATTTCAACAATGCTTTTGTCACCTTCTTTGTGGGTTATAGAGTTCTTTATTAAGCTTAATACTTTATCAAATGGTGAAAAGAGCACATGCATCAAAATGATGAGTAATATAATAAATATCGAGCCAATACTTGTTCCTACTAATAGCGTAACTTGAGTGATACTGTCGACTTCTTTTTCTATATCAGAAAGGGGACTTAATGAGCCAAGAATAAAGCCGCTTTTTGTGCCGTAAAAATAGATGTTGTAATTAACATCATCAATTACCACATCAGTTAATATGTTTAATTTATTTACTTCATTCTCACTAAGTACGTACTTTCCCCAGTCTAACTGATCTGCTTGTTGCATTACTAATGCTGGATTTTTAGGGTAACTGAGAAACTGTTTTGAGTCCTTATGAATAAAAAAAGGATAAGCGTTTTCAGAAATGCTGACTTTAGCTAAAAAAGACGTTAGTTCAGTTAATGACCAGTCTACTGTTGTTATGCCTATAACCTGCTTCTTTTCATTAAACATTAATGCATCGACGGTCATCATTAATGAATAGGTGCCAGCTTCATCGTAATAAGGTGGCGTCCAGAATAATGTTCTTGCGTTTGGTTTTGACTGGCTCCAATTGTTCTTTGATGCCATGGTGTACCAGTCTTGGTTATGGTAATCGTATTCAGCAGTATTTAACTCCCAGCTAAACTCAACGCCTTGCTCTGCTTGAAAAGCATAAGGGCCAAAGTATTTTATCTCACTATCAATTAAGTAAGGCTCAAACCATATACCGCCGCCGATAGCTTCGGGGAATGTACTGAAGTTTGTAGTCAGTATTCGCTCTACTTCTACTTCTAACTGCTCAAGGTTTAGTAAATTATTTTGTTTTAAAGCGAAAAGGTGCTCAGAGGTTATGGCTAAGTCAGTAACGTTTCTTTCTAGTAGTAGGGTTTGATTATTAATTTTCTCAGTGGTAGCAATAAAGGTTTGCTGTATTTCATTGTGTTTTAATTGAATCAGTTCATTTTTGTATGCGAAGTTATTAAATAACTGAATGGTGCTATAGGCAATAAGCTGAAAAAGTACGACAAACGTTAGGATACGAGATTTTATATTGAGTTTGATCATAGAAAAATCACTGTGAGCCTTTCGTTAATTATGACAAAGAAATAAAGCATGATTATATTGTAAAAGCTGCTAAATCATAAAGATACATTCAGTGTATCTATTTAGTATTGCTTTGTCTCTACCTGTTGAAAATTCTTGTGTTAAATAACTCTAAGTAACCTTGCTCTTGTAAGTTTAGTACAGGGCGCTTGATGATTAAGGATAATTCACAAGGCTTTAGTTACTTTTTCAAAAAGTCTTTTTTGATAAAAGTTAATAGCTAAGCTTTACTCTATATGAAGTACTCAAAATTATCTCTTTAATAAATAAGAGGAAAGCGCATGTTATTGCCAAGGGAAGTTAAAAATATTAGTGATGCAAAACTTATCGTTGAGCAAAGGGGTATTAGTCACGTAAAGGTGGGTTTATTCGACATTGATGGCATTATGCGCGGCAAGTATATGAGTAAGGAAAAGTTCTTTTCCGCTTTAGACTCTGGTTTTGCTTTTTGTGACGTTACTTTAGGTTGGGATTGTAAAGATCAGCTTTATGACAATGTAAAATATACCGGGTGGCATACTGGTTATCCTGATGCACCGGTTCGGATCCTCCCACAAACATGTAGAGAATTACCTTTTGAAGGTGATATGTTGCTATTTATTGCACAGTTCAGTGGTAAAGCCACGCCTGTGTGCCCTCGTAATACGTTAATTAGAGTACTTGAGCGTGCTAAAGGCTTAGGGTTTGATGTTATTGCAGCTCTGGAATATGAATTTTTTGTCTTTAATGAAACGCCTGAGTCAGTTCGGGCAAAGAACTATCAAAACTTAACACCACTTTCGCCAGATTTCTTTGGTTACTCAATGATTCGCAATTCTGTGCATGCTGATTTGCACCATCAAATATTGGCTCTGGCTGAAGAAATGGACTTCCCGCTCGAAGGTTTACATACCGAAACAGGGCCTGGAGTATTAGAGGCTGCAATTGCCCATGATAATGCGCTTAATAGTGCCGATAAAGCGGCATTATTTAAGACATTTATTAAGGTTTGGGCACAGCGAAATAATATGATGGCAACTTTTATGGCGAAGTGGTCAGCTGAATTTCCAGGACAAAGTGGTCATATTCATCTATCTCTCAAAGACACTCAGGGTAAGTCTGCTTTTTATAATCCAGGTAATGAACACGGTATGAGCGACTTACAGCGTAATTTTCTAGCTGGACAACAGCGATTTATGCCCGAGTTTCTTGCCATGATAGCGCCAACAGTAAATAGCTATAGTCGTATGGTACCTGGTTTATGGGCGCCTCTTGACGCGACGTGGGGCATAGAAAACCGTACCACCGCACTTAGGGTAATACCTGGGACAGAAAAATCACAACGTATTGAGTATCGACTTGGTGCGGCAGATGCTAACCCTTATTTAGCCTTAGCTGCGGTTATTGCCTCTGGACTAATTGGTATAGAAGAGCAACTTGAGCCTTTACCACAAATTAAAGGAAATGCTTATCAGCAGAGCCATCCGGCAGAGCTCGCTTTATCCCACAGCTTATTTGAAGCAGCAACACGCCTTAAGCATTCAAAAGCGGCTATCGAAATGTTTGGCCAAGATTTTGTAGAGCACTTTAGTGCAACTCGCCAGTGGGAAGAGCGGGAATATCGCAAGCATGTTTCTGATTGGGAATTACAACGTTATTTTGAAATCATTTAATTAAGCTCAGCTCAGGTTAAAACCAAGGAAATATATGAATAATCCCCAAGTTACTCGTTCTCCCATTGATGATTCAATTTATGTCGAGCGAAGGCTGGCAAGTAAAACTGAAATCCAACAAGTGGTAAATCAAGCTATTAGCGCACAAAAAGTTTGGCGGAAAAGCTCATTAACTCACAGAGCAGAGGTATGTAATGCCATGGTTGATACCTTAATCAGTAATGGCGATGAAATTGCTGAGCAGCTTTGCTGGATGATGGGACGTCCTATTCGTTATTGCAAAAATGAACTTGCTGGCATGGCTGAGCGGGCGCGTTTTATGATCAATGAAGCTAATAGTGCATTAACAACAATGAACTTCCCTGAAATAAAGGGGCTTCGTTATATCAAACATGAACCTTTAGGTGTGGTTTTTGTCATTGCGCCGTGGAATTATCCGTATTTAACCGCAATCAATACTATCGTGCCAGCCATTATGGCTGGCAATAGTGTGATACTTAAACACTCTGCGCAAACCCCACTATGCGCAGAGCAATTTGCTAGTGCTTTTGAACAGGCGGGCTTAGCCAAAGGTGTCTTTCAATATTTGCATTTGAGTCATGAAAATACGGAACATATTATTCAGCAACACCTAATAAAGCATGTTGCTTTTACTGGCTCAGTTGCCGGTGGAGAAGCGATTGAACAAGCGGCAAGTACACGCTTTATCAGTGTTGGTTTAGAGCTTGGTGGTAAAGATCCGGCTTATGTTAGGCAAGATGCTAACATTACTTATGCAGTGGCAACGTGTATTGATGGCGCTTTTTTTAATTCGGGCCAATCGTGTTGTGCTATTGAGCGTATTTATGTGCACGAAAGTATTTATGATGATTTTGTTAAGCAAGCCGTAGCTTTAGTGAAGCAATATGTATTGGGGCGACCTGACAAAATGAGGACCACATTAGGCCCTATGGTAAATGCCAAATCGGCTGGTTTCGTCCGAAAGCAAGTGCTTGATGCAATAAAACAAGGTGCTATCGCGCATATTGATGAAACTGAATTTCCACTAAACAAACATGGTAGTCCCTATCTAGCGCCGCAGTTACTCACCAATGTTGATCACTCAATGTCAGTTATGGTTGATGAAAGTTTTGGACCGGTTGTTGGCATAATGAAAGTAGAAAATGATGAGCAAGCAATCTACTTGATGAATGATTCTGAGTTTGGGCTAACCGCATCAGTATTCACTCAAAACATTGAGCAAGGTATTACTATTGGTGAGCAACTAGATACAGGTACTTTTTTTATAAATCGTTGTGATTATTTGCATCCAGAATTAGCGTGGACAGGTGTTAAAAAATCAGGGCGAGGTTGTAGCTTGTCAGCAATGGGGTATCAGGCATTAACTCGACCTAAATCATTTCATATTAAAGAAGGTTCAATAACCTAATTGTCAGTACTAAACTTAAGGAGGACTTAGTGGAGTTAGATAAATTTTATGCTACTTGGCATTATCCAACATCAATTCGTGTCGGTATAGGCAGAATTAAGGAGCTTGCATCAGCTTGCAAGGAATTAGGCATCAATCAACCTTTATTGATTACCGATCCTCTTTTAGCCAAGTTAGACATAGTCAGTGACGTCATCATTAACCTGGAAGCACAAGGTGTTTACTGCAAGGTGTTTTCAGCGATTAAAGCTAACCCTTGTGGAGAAAATATAGATGAGGGTGTTACAGCCTTTTTCGGTGGAAAACATGATGGCGTGATAGCTCTAGGGGGAGGTTCAGCTATTGATGCCGGTAAAGCCGTTGCTTTAATGGTGGGCCAAAAAAGGCCTCTGTGGGACTTTGAAGATATTGATAATAACTATCAAAGAGTAAACACTGATAATATGGCTAAAGTCATTGCTATTCCAACTACTTCAGGTACGGGCTCTGAAGTTGGCCGTGCTGCCGTGATCACAGATATAAGTATTATAGACAGACCCATTAAACGTATTATTTTTCATCCAGACATGCTACCCCAAATAGTCATTTTAGATGCGCAACTTACGGTAGGTCTACCTGAAAGTCTCACTGCAGCAACGGGTATGGATGCATTATCACACGCACTTGAGGCTTACTGCGCACAACCATTTCATCCTATGGCGGAAGGCATTGCCATTGAAGCTATTCGATTAATTAAGGAATTCCTACCGCGAGCGGCAGAAAATGGCGACGATATTGAGGCAAGGGCACAAGTCATGGCTGCTGCAACTATGGGGGCTACCGCTTTTCAACGAGGTCTTGGTGGTATGCATGCACTAGCTCACTCCCTTGGCGCCGTTTACGACAGTCATCATGGTTTATTAAATGCCATACTTATGCCATATGTTTTAAAGGCTAATGAGGAAGCAATAGCCATGAAAATATCTCGTTTAAATCGATATTTACAATTAAATAGCGATGCCACTGAAGATGACTTCAATGACTTTCTTCAGTGGATTTTAGCTCTTCGTCAGCAACTTGATATTCCTCACACCTTAGCTGAAATTGCTATTGATATTAGTAAAGCTAAACAGATTGGCGAAATGGCACATAATGATGCAAGCGCAGCTGGTAATCCTATTGCTTTTACTGCTCAGCAATATAGTGATATTTTCAAATCAGCAGTGCTGGGAAAACTATAGCGCCAACAAGTTCAAGTGGTGAAATATCAACTAAAATTGTTTTAAGCCGTTTGCTATTTATTGGGGTCAGTTAATGAAATTAGGTGTATTACTTTGTGATCATGTGCAAACAGCTTTGCAAAAAGAATTTGGCGATTATATTGATATGTTTGAGCAAGCAATAACGGCGGCTGATGATAGTATTTCAATCATTTTTTACCCTGTTGTTGATGGACGTTTTCCCGAAAATATTGATGAATGTGACGCCTATATGGCGACGGGCAGCAAGGCAAGTGTTAATGATAATTTACCTTGGATAAACCAATTAGAAAGGTTTGTATGGCAACTTTTTTTGGTAAATAAACCGCTGGTAGGCATTTGTTTTGGTCATCAAATGATAGCAAAAGCTTTAGGTGGTAAAGTTACTGTTTCAGCTAAAGATTGGGGCATAGGTGTAACTAGAGCGAAAGTACATGCTCACAAACCTTGGATGTTAAGTACAGCAAGTAATATACAGGTTGTAGTCAGCCATAAAGAACAGATAAGCTTGCTGCCACCTGAGACACAGGTATTAATAGGTAATAATTTTTGTCCAAATGGCATGATACAAGTAGGAGAACACTTTCTTGGTATACAAGGTCATCCAGAATTTAGCCGCGCCTATTGTTACGCACTGATGCAGAGCAGGAAAGAGCATATTGCCAAAAGTAACTTTACCCGAGGGATTAACTCACTGACTTTAGACGTTGATGATCAGTTATTGATGTCTTGGTTAATCAACTTTTTACAGAAAAATTAACTGATTCAATATAAAAGTAGCTAAAAGCAAGCAAAGAGAGGAGAGTAAATCACACTGTACCATAACTTGCTTCATCAAACTTAGCTGGTAATTATTTACATTTGAAGCACTAGTAGCCAGTGCCTGTTAATTCTTCAATGCAGCTTTTAAAAACTGATAAAAACACTGAATTCGGGCGCTATGCTTTAAATCTTTATGATAAACAAACCAGATTGATTCGCCTTTGTCAGGAATATCTAAATCCACACTAACAACTGCAGGATTTAAGCTGGCTTGATGCTCGTCTATAGGTCCAATGCCCATGCCAGCGATAACAGCTGCATGAATGTCTGGAAAATGATTACTTTGAAAAACAATATTGTTTTTATCAATTTTATCAACAATGTAGTTTATAAAAGGGATGCGATGCTTTTCAGGCGTAGGTAAAATCCACTGGTGTTGGTTAAAGTCACTTAGTGACTTTGGCATGCCAAATTCTTTTATATAATCTTTGTGAGCAAAGTAAGATGTTTTCAGCTGAGTTAGTTCGCGCACAATGATATCTGTATCAGTAGGGCAAGGGCCAGCGCGTAATGAGACGTGAGCTACACCAGAGTCAAGCGGGACGATATCATCGGTAGAGATCAACTTTAAGCGTATATTTGGGTAACTTGTCCTAAAGTTTTTTAAAGTTGGTGTTACCACTGTAGAAAAAGAGCTTACGGTTGTTATTCTAAGCTCGCCACTAATATTGCCTTCAACATTTTGTAGCTTATTTTCTAAACTGGCAAACTTTGCTATTAGTTCTGGAATTTCATCCATCATGATAGAGCCAGCATCGGTCAGTCTATACCCTCTTTGATGACGGATAAAAAGCTTCACCTCAAGCGCTTGCTCTAACTGATTTATTCGTCTTAATACCGTAGAGTGGTTAACTCCAAGTGACACCCCAGCCTGGCTTAAGCTGCCATCAATAGCCACTTGATAAGCAACTTTATAATCATCCCAAGAAATGTCTTTCATTCCGTTCTCACTATTTTAATACTGTTTAATTGCTTGTTTGTGCATATATGCACAATAGTTTCGCATTTATTGATGTTTTTTAATAGGTGTCGCTTGGTTATAGTAGCTTCATCAAGTGAATAAGCCTTTTAGGGCAAAGCGCTTCACGTTGTAAAAGTAAATAGAGATAACATTATGATAAAAAATACACCTTTTGGTTATGGCATTGTGTCGATTGCACTTCATTGGCTTATGGCAATAACTATTTTTTCGTTATTTGGCCTAGGGCTCTATATGGTTGAGCTGACTTATTATGATGCTTGGTATAAAGGCTCTTTAGATCTACACAAAAATATTGGCATGGTATTACTGGTCGCATTGATGTTAAGGATTATCTGGCGAATGGTAAATATCGTGCCTAAAAGTGCAGATAAATCAGCGAGTAATATCGAAGTGAAATCTGCTCATTACGCACATTTAGCTCTTTATAGTTTGATGGCGCTGATAATGCTAAGTGGATATTTAATTTCTACCGCTGATGGTAGAGCTATTGATGTTTTTGGTTTGATTTCGATACCTGCCTTACCAATTAACTTCAGCAATCAAGAAGATATCGCGGGTAGCATTCATGAAATATTAGCTTGGACGCTTATTTTACTTAGCGCTGGACATGCTCTAGCTGCATTTAAACATCATTTTATTAATAAAAATAAAACACTGTTACGAATGTTAAAACCTGCATCAAACGAAACGGATTAACAAGTTTCATTTAACTAAAGAACTAAATCATAACACTCAAAATTTGAACATAAAAAGGAATACCAAATGAAAAAAGCACTACTAACAACCGCATTAACTACTGGTTTATTAACCGCTTCGTTGCTCACTACTCTTGCTGTAA
>Ga0105356_10004769_pt1 | contig 13043 bp, 11 predicted proteins | sample GOMGulsemesocosm_3_FD_83502 | JGI IMG/M metagenome (GOLD analysis project Ga0105356, IMG submission 83502) | Methane-oxidizing microbial communities from mesocosms in the Gulf of Mexico - GOM9D Gulf of Mexico | ecosystem: Environmental > Aquatic > Marine > Cold seeps | place: Gulf of Mexico...
AAAAGTTAAGTGTTGAATTATAATAATAATCTCGGGTCAACTTAGGAAGTAGTATGATAATAGAGCAATTTATCAATGATAAGATCACTCAAATTAATGCCTATATTACCGCAGTAATAAATCAAACCATTCATTATACAGAATTAGATAATTTTGTTGTTGATACTATGGAAGAATGGACGTTATTGAGTGTTAAAGATGACATTCCAGGCAGTGCACGCGAAAGAGTTTTTTGGCATATTATTCACGAGTTCAGCTTGCATGGCGCCCAAGATTTAAATCAAAACCTCTATTTCAAAAGTGAAATTAGTACTTGCTTGGACTTCTTTTCTGGTATCGGCAGTTATCCAATTGATTGTATCGGTTATCGACCAATGGCTTAACTAAGATTAGTTACAATTTACTCGCCCCTTTTTTTATAATTTCCTTCTGTTCTTTTCTACATTTTGTTAGCCTAAACAAGGATTAATATTTTCGAATAGGCTAAGAATTAATGCAGTCCCCCTCATTTAAAGAAGCAATTTTAAACAAACGCATGTTGATCTGTATTTTTACAGGTTTTACATCTGGTTTGCCCCTATTTATCCTTTATCAACTCGTACCTGGTTGGTTACGTTCTGAAGGTGTTAGTTTAGCAGAAATCGGCCTATTTTCGCTTATAGGTATACCTTATGTATGGAAGTTTATGTGGTCGCCGTTAATGGATCGTTACTCTTTTCCATTTCTAGGAAGGCGAAGAGGATGGATGTTATTAACGCAAGTTTGCCTACTAATTTCTATTGTTATTTTTGGATATATAGATCCCAACTTATCTATTTGGTCAGTCGCTTATTTAGCGGCGGCTGTTGCTTTCTTTAGCGCTAGTCAAGATATAGTACTTGATGCTTATCGTAGGGAGTTATTACTCGAACATGAATTAGGATTAGGTAATTCGATACATGTTCAAGCTTATCGACTGTCAGGATTAATACCCGGTTCGTTGGCTTTTATTTTAGCGGATCATATGAGTTGGCAATCGGTATTCAGTATTGTCGCCGCTTTCATGTTTATAGGCATTTTTATGACTATTTTCATCAAAGAAGCCAGACAAGAGCACAATGCGCCAACCAATTTGAAAGACGCCGTTATTTTACCTTTTAAAGACTTTATCGACCGTAAAGGGCTCAAGGCTGCACTTCATATTTTGGCTTTTCTATTTTTATATAAATTGGGGGATAGTATGGCAACAGCCTTGCAAACACCATTTTTTATAGATTTAGGTTTTACCAAAACTGAAATCGGTGTCATAGCAAAAACATCATCTTTAGTTGCAATGACAATAGGGTTAGCAGTTGGCGGTATCGTCATGATCAAGCTAAGTATAAACCGTGCACTTTGGCTGTTTGGCTTCGTACAAATTATAAGTATATTGGGTTTTGCTGCTTTAGCTGAAATTGGGCATAACAATTACGCTTTAGGTTTAGCTATGGGATTTGAATACTTAGGCGTTGGCTTAGGTACAGCCGCTTTTACCGCTTTTATTGCTAAAACCACTAACCCTACTTTTGCCGCAACCCAATTCGCATTATTTACCGCATTGACAGCTCTCCCTAGAACATTTGCTAACGCATCAACAGGGTTTATAGTTGAACAATTGGGTTGGACAACTTTCTTTTTTCTTTGCACAATCTTAGCAATACCGGGAATGTTAATGTTATTTAAAATAGCGCCTTGGAACGAAGATAAAAGTAATGCCAAGTAAATTAAGTTAATAAAGTAATTTCGATTGTTGATAAATAAAGAATTTGAAATAGCACTTTGAAGCTTTTTAACCTATGATATTGATATCATACTAATAAAATATAAACTCAATGATAAGACTGTTTTTCCTACTTCCTGTTATTATGTGCGCCGTTTGGTGGTATTACCTCAGCAGCAAAGGCCTTGCTGTTAAAGATGGTGTAAGAGGTTTTGTTTATATATTAACGTTTAACAGCGCTATTATCGGCTTTTTTGTCATGATGATATTTGTTACCCACTGACTCGAATAATGAAAATTAACTCATTAATAAACTAACCTGACGTTAGACAAATGCTTTGCCATAAATCCGTCACTTTTTCTCGAACTTGTTGATACCTTATTTGTTCACATAAAGCGTAACCTGATAACTGTTTGACTTTATTTCGAGCAAAAATGGGGACACTTATGCCCGTTAAGAACCGACAACATGTATCAATTGAAAGCGGTTGGCTAACTCTAGCGGATAAATGTTTGATTAATTCACTCACTGCATTAATAATTCGCTCATCATCGGGCATATCAATATTAATTGAATAACTTAATTTTGCTACGTTCCCATTACAAACAGAGCAGTGACCACAATTACCTGGTACATTTTCATCATCAAAATAACTTGATAAGTTAAAACTCAAACAAGCATCAAGTTCGAAAAAACGCACTAAAGCACCGATACGTTTTATTTCCTTTCGCTCTTTATCAATAAAATATTGGTGCAGATTTATCGCTAAATGAGGATCTGCTAACGCGGTTAAATTAACCTCAAATACTTCAGTCATTTTTTTAGTTTCTAATTCAATCAACGCCTGCTCTTGTAAATACTCTAACGCCGCAATTACTCTATTTCTATCGCCACCAACGTCATTGAGTAACGTATCAAAATTTAAACTTCCCCAGATTTTCTTAAATTGCGTGTGCATGAAGATACTTGACAGAAACGCTTGTCTCTGTTGATTAAAGCCTGTCAAAATATCCTCTTTGCTCTGCAACAACTTGAGTTTAAAATCAGCGAAATACGCGTATTTTGGCTCGATGATCCCCAATAACTCAAGTTGTACTAACAACGTTTTTAAAGGCAATTGTCGAATATTACACGCATTAGACAGAGAGAGTATTTGCAACTCCCAATTACCACTTTGCTGTTCATCTTTAATATTACTTAATAAGTATTCAATTCCGCTTAGTTCAGGGGTATCGCCAAATACAAAGTTTTCAACAGTATTTAAACCGTCCAAATTAGCTAAAGTAATACAATTGGCGGTTACACCATCGCGCCCTGCTCTTCCAATTTCTTGACTGTAATTTTCTATTGATTTAGGCAGGTCATAATGAATAACAAAACGGATATCGGCTTTATCTATACCCATACCAAAAGCAATAGTAGCAACAATTACCTGAACTTTATCTGACATAAATTCAGCTTGAATGTGTTGTCGTTTTTCATTGTCAAAGCCAGCATGATATGCACTGGCATTTATGCCATTTTTCGTTAAGAAATCAGCAACATATTCTGCTGTGTGCTGCAAAGTAACATAAACTATGCCTGTTCCAGCTTGCGCCTTTATAACAGAGCTTAATTGCTGGTTCTTTTGTTTTGTTGAAACAGCAAGTACAGATAGATCTAAGTTTTCACGATAAAAACCTGTTTGAACAATATCGGAAGATTCAATGGCAAACTTCATTGCCATATCTTCTTTAACTTGTTTAGTTGCGGTAGCTGTTAATAATAGTACCAGCGGAATATTAAGCTCCCGTCGATAATTAGGTAACTTTAAATAATCAGGACGAAAGTTATGTCCCCACTCAGAAATACAATGAGCTTCATCGACCACTAACATAGACACAGCAACAGATTGAATGAACTGTCTAAAACGTTCATTTTTGAAGCGCTCTACCGAAACCATTAAGATCTTAATTTCGCCACTTTTTACTCGTGCCATTACTTCTTGGCTTTGATTACCCTTTAAAGTGGAGTCGATGCTGGCAGCAGCAATACCTTTGCTCGCTAGAAAACTAAGTTGATCTTTTATTAATGCCAATAAAGGAGAAACAACCAAGGTTAAATGAGGTAAGTGTAACGCTGTTAGTTGATAACAAAGTGATTTTCCTGATCCTGTAGGGAATATGGAAAGGGATGACCTGCCAGAGATCAATTGCTCAATAGTCTGCTCTTGTCCTTGACGGAAACTATTGAAACCAAAATTATTTTGCAGAGAGTTACGTAAATTCAATTTATTTTCTATATTAATAAAACATCCTCGTTTAATAATACAACTTTAACGTCAATAATAAAAAAGAGAAATGGAGGTTGATGTCTAGCAATATAAATTTTTACAGCGAAAGTGACCCTTTTGGTGGTTTGTGTACCACTATCAGTTTAATTAACTTGGCACTGCTTACCTATTTTCACTAAGGGGCAGTCGATATAAGAAAATAAAAGGCCCTATTACCAACAAAATAACAGTTACTTGGATATAAATGTTGTTCAACATAAAACATGACCAAGCGACAGATAATACGATAGTACTTAATGCGATGCATTTGGCTTTAAGAGGAATTGTTCGATGTTCTTGCCAATCAGTGATCATTGGGCCAAAAATCTTATTCGACAATAATTTCTTATGCAATCTAGGAGAAGACTTTGCAAAACAACTTGCGGCAACTAACAAAAAAGGTGTGGTAGGCAATACTGGCAACGCTGCCCCTAAAATAGCTAAGCCAACAAATAAACAACCGATAAATTTTAATAGCATAAAGTTCCTTTTAAAGTTCAATCACTGCTTACCTTATTATACGATAAAAAATAGAAAGCGCTTGTTTAAATGAGCTTTTAGTCAAGCATTCTCGATAAAATACACAAGGGATAATCTAAGTTTCAATGAAAACTACTTTTATATTTCTAAATTTTTCAAAACCGCTACAATCAATTGATACTAATTTGTGATAAAAAATTAAAGGCTAATATGACCCCAATATTAAATATGCAAACCTTAAACGCGCAATCAAAGGGCACTCCACTTATTATTTTACCTTATGGTGAATACCAAGACTGGTTAACAAAGCAAGAACCAAGTACAAAAAATTGGCTCAAGCAAACAAGCTACCAAGGGAAAGGGTTGAGCTTATTACCGAATGTCGAAGGTGAGTTAAGTGCCGCTTTATTTGTTTGTGATAATTTAGATCATTACTTTGCTTGCGGCGATTTAATCAGTTTATTACCTATGGGACAATATTTGCTACAAGCAGAAAGCCAATACCATGATGCAATCTGCTTTGCTTGGTTAATGGGGAGTTATCAATTTAATCGTTACGTTAACAGCGAACAGTCATTTCCTAACCTAGCGGTAGGTGAGCAGAGTGTTGTTGATAAAGCCTATAAATATGCTCTGGCAACGGCACTGACACGAGATTTAATTAATACACCAGCAGCAGATATGATGCCTGAAAACCTAGGCGATACAGCACTCGCGTTAGCAGAGCATTTTAATGGCAAAGTTAATCAAATAATTGGCGATGATTTACTTAAAGAAAATTATCCAACAATCCACGCAGTTGGCAGAGCGAGTGTACATCAACCTCGCTTAATTGATTTAACTTGGGGAGATAAAACTCACCCTAAAATTACTTTAGTTGGTAAAGGGGTTTGTTTTGATAGTGGCGGATTAGATTTAAAACCTGCTGCAGGCATGCGAAACATGAAAAAGGACATGGGCGGTTCCGCTCATGTACTTGGTTTAGCGCAGTTAATTATGTCTCATAAGCTGCCTATTAATTTGCGCGTACTTATTCCTGCTGTCGAAAATGCAGTTTCGAGCAATGCACTACGTCCTGGCGATGTTATTACTACACGTAAAGGCATAACTGTAGAGATAGATAATACTGATGCTGAAGGACGGTTAGTATTATGTGATGCTTTGGCAGAAGCAGAAAATGATCAGCCAGAACTGTTGATAGATTTTGCCACTTTAACGGGTGCAATGCGAGTGGCATTAGGTACAGAATTACCTGGCTTTTTCTCAACATCTGATGAAGTTGCTAATGGTATTGGCAAAGCAGGAGAGCTAATAAATGATCCCGTCTGGCGCATGCCCATTTATACACCTTATCGCGAGATGCTGAAAAGCCAAGTTGCCGACATGACAAATTGTGCAACTGTCCCTTTTGGCGGTGCAATTACAGCCGCTTTATATTTACAAGAGTTCGTTAGTGATGATATTGATTGGGTACATTTCGATGTGATGGCATTTAATGTTCGAAAATTATCTGGTCGACCCATGGGTGGTGAAGCTTTTGGTATTCGGGCAGTATTTGATTACTTGAAAAATAGATATTGCAGTTAGTAAGTTAAAAGCAAAATTCGTAAGAGCTGAGCAAGGTAAGATTAACATTACCTTGCTCAAGAAGTTCTTAGAGTAATTAACCTGATGCCATGGCTAATATTAGCTTAATATCTAGCTTATCTTTATATTTGACCATCTGTTCTTCTTTGCTTGTACGCGCTAAAACAGCCATTCTATCCGCTAGCTCGTTACCTTCGATATTAGCGTGACCTTTAACATGTGAGATAGTTAAGTTTGACTTGTTCTTCTCATATAAATCAAATCCCTTTTTAACAAGCTCAAGGTTTTTAACTTCTTCACCTTTACCACGAGTCCAGCCTTTATTTTTCCAACCTTTAGCCCATTTAGTTAAGCAGTCAATAGAGTATTTTGAATCTGATAAGACTTGAACGTGAACGCCCTTATCTAGAAAAGGTTGTGCAAATTTAAAAGCTTCAATCAAACCATTTAACTCTGCCGTATTATTTGTCCCATTAGCTTCAAAAATTCCGTACCAAAGCTCGACTAATACCTTACTTTGATATATTGCAATACCGGTGCCCGATTTGCCTGGGTTTGGCGAACAAGCACCGTCACAGTAAATTTGTATTTCAGCTTGAATTGAAGGAGATGAGGTAGAACTAAGAGTCTTATTTGAATTCGCGTTAGCTGGAGCACCTACTTTATTTGTCGATTTTTTAGTTAATGAGCGCTTCATTAGCGCTTTTGTATAGGTTGATGCAAAAGCTTGTTGAGCTTCTTGCTCTGAGGTAAATCCCATATATTGTGCATCCGAACGACCGTCAATGTTTGCTTTAACTTCAGGCCAAGAAGTGAACACTCCTGTTTTAGCCCCTTTCCAAATAACGTAATATTTTTTGCTCATGACTCTATTAATTGCTCTATTGGTTAATTATCACAGAGTATAATAAATTGCTTTCGTAGATCAGCCAAGATAATTCTATAACTATTGTTTGTCATCTCTATAAACTCCAAAAAACAACATTTTCTGCCAAAGTTTTTCTTTCTTGATTTTGTTTTCTCTTGATTTTGTTCAATAAATTGTCAAATAGTGCGGAATCTTTTATCGGGTTAAGTATGGGGTTATCTATAAGTCTATAACTTGAGGTCAAACCCTGCTCTATCGCCTGAACTAAGTAACGCAGCGCATCTTTCTCATTGTTAATATAGGCATAAAGTAATGCAAGGTTATAACTATGTTTTGATTCTTCAGAGCCTGAATTTAATTCAGACTTTAGCAAAACAATTAAATCTTTCACTTGGTCAGATTTAGCTTGTTCTAATTGGGCTATTTCGATTTTAACCTGCTCAGTTAACACTACGGATAAGACATGATCAGTGGATAAGTCACTACTGGATTTATTCTTAGCTAACTTTTGGTACAACTCTTTGGCGGACTCGATTTGACTTGAAAACAAATAAGTCTCAGCCAAACCTGACATTAATAACGGGTGGTCTTTATAAATACTCAATGCATTTTTGTATAGTTTCTTTGCGCTGTCATATTGCTTTTGCTCGATACTAAGTTGTCCTAAATGATAGGTCGCCAATAAATAATCCGGTTGTAATTCAATCGCTTTTTCGTACCAGAGTTTAGCAAGTTTAAATTCCCCCAACCTTTGCAAAGTTTGACCCGCATGCACCATAGAGACAACATGATCAGGACTTAAGGTAAGTGCCTTTTCAATTTGTTTGAGTGCTCGTTCTAATTTTGCTTGTTCACTATAAATAAAGCCCAAATTTGAAACCGTATCTATATTATTCGGTGAAATAGACAAAGCTTTTATATAGGCATCAACACTTTTGGAAAGCCAACCAGAAACATAATAGGCAGTGCCTAATGCTTTATATGACTCAGCTGATTGTCCATCGTGTGCTATCGAAAGGTAGGCATAATCTATCGCCTGAGTTTTATCCTTGTCTGAACCATCAAATTGAAATACTTGTTGACTATAGGCTTGGCTAGCTCCCGCATAAGCAAGTGCATATTTACTGTCTTTATCAATCGACTTTAGAAAAAAGTCTATTGCAATATTATTATCTATTTTTCGATACCGCTTATAGTAACTTAAGCCTTTGCTATAAAACTCTCTTGCCAAATTTTCGTCATCAGAGTAAACAACCTGTTTTGTTGATTGTTGTTGTGTGTTTGCTTCTGTTACATGAGCAGATCTTAAATATGCCTGCCAAGCAAACAAAAGTGAGAAGATAAAAAATAGCGCTAAACCAATTTTGGAAACTTTTTTCCATAATCCTGCTAAGGGCAAAACCGCAAGATTAGGATATAAATCATTAACGGTTAGATCTAGCATCACCGCCGGTGGCTGAGCAACAACACACTCACATTTTACTTTTGGGATTAATCGATAACCACGCCCTCTAACGGCCTCAATATATCGAGGAGCAGTAGCGTCATCATTAAGTGACTTCCTTAATAATTTGACCCGTTGTTTTAATGTTTCATCACCTATGACTCTATCGGGCCATACTTTTTCCATTAATTCTTGCTGGCTCAGCAAGCTTGGTGAAGAGCCTACTAAGGCAACTAATAAGTCGTAACTTAATTTCGGCAGCGGGATCACTTGTGTATCACGAAATAACATCCCTCGTTGAACATCTAAAATTAAGTCATCAAACAAATAACGTGTAACGTTTTTTCTATTAGCCATACTCTACACAACTATCCTGCACACACATATTGAATAACCATTTAGGTTTAAATAGGAAATTTTTTGTCTTGCGTGCTTTAGCAAACCTATCCTACTTTACCTGACATTCACTTAACTGCAAACTTACCTTCACCCTTTCACTAAAGCTTCACCAAATCATTATACGGCCTTCACCTTTGCTTCAAGTATCTATTTTTAAAAGGACTAGTATGAATTTGTTCAAGTTTTTTTGAACTTTATTTACGGATTTTGCAATTATTAAAAATTAGTTATTCCAGTAAACAATAAAAATATAAACCTTAAAAAAGGTAATTAAAATGACAATATCACTTACTAATGAAGATGAGTTAATTAAAGAGAGTAGCCCCAGTTATGATGAACTCTGGGGACATCCAAAGCCTCTTTGGATGTTATTTATGGCCGAATTTTGGGAGCGTTTTGCATTCTATGGCATCAGATGGGCGCTAACATTATACATTGTCGCGCAATTTTTTAATGGTGATGCTTCAGGACAATCATTTGCATCCAATACCTATGGGGCTTATTTGGCTTTAGTGTATGCGAGTGCCATTTTTGGTGGCTACGTTGCAGATAAAGTTATCGGCTCTCAACATTCCATACTCATTGGCGCCTTAATCATGGGGGCGGGGTTTTTTATGATCATGCTACCAGACCAAAATATGTTTATGGTTGGTTTAGCCACTGTCATTGTTGGTAACGGCTTATTTAAACCCAACATTTCGAATTTAGTCGGTAAAATATACTCTGCAGATGATCCAAGAAGAGATAGAGGTTTTAGTATTTTTTATATGGGTATTAATGCGGGTGCTATGGTTTCGCCCATTATTACCCAATGGCTGGCCAGCACATTAACTGATACCCCTATGATGGATAATTATAAAGTGGTTTTTGCTGCAGCAGGTATTGGCATGTTAATCAGTTATGTCTGGTTTTATATCGGTCGTAGCCAGTTACGTGGCATTGGCAGTGTAAAGAAGTCACCTGCAAGGACTAAAAACCTACTTTATGTTGTTGGTGGCGCTATTTTGTCAATCGCTCCGGTTTATCTATTAATGGCTTATGCAGGTGCCCAAATTATCGCCTGGATCTTATTTGTATTATTTATTGGCTTGGCGTTTATTCTACTTAAAGGGGCTAAACAAGAAGGTAAAATAGCTTTAGATAAAGTCGTTGCGTGTCTGATCATGTGTGGATTTAATGTGATATTTTTCATGTTTTTCGAACAAGCAGGCAGCTCGTTCACCTTTTTGGCTCAAAATATTGTTGATCGAAATATTACCGAAGCAGTGGAATTTAAAATTGCCTGGTTTCAGTCGGTAAATTCAGTCGCTATTTTATTATTAGCTCCCATTGTAACGATTACTTGGCTTGCTTTAGCAAAACGTAAAATAGAGCCAAGTATTCCCAGAAAGTTTGCTTTAGGGCTATTAGGTACGGGCTTGGGGTTCTTGGTATTAGTTTATGCATTAGAGAATTTGCTTGATGGTAATAATATGATCCCATTATGGCCATTGGCTGCATGTTATGTATTACACACCATTGGTGAACTTTGTCTATCACCAATAGGTTTATCTATGATCAGTAAGTTGGTGCCCGCTTCAATGGCAGGTTTTGCTTTTGGAGGTTGGTTTTTAAGTACTGCCATTGGTAATAATTTTTCCGGCATTTTAGCTGGCAATATGAGCGGCGAGTTAGGCATGACAGTAACTTCTGCACTTTCCGGTTTTAATTTCAGCTTTTGGCTGTTAACGGGTGCTGGCATATTTCTATTTTTGGTTGCTCCCCTAATTAACAAACTCATGCACGGGGTTAAGTAGCAGTAAAATGAGCAAATGATCCTGTATTTATTATAGGGTCATTTGCCAATACCCCGTATCTACCCAGCTATTTAACTTAAATCCAATTTCTTTGAATTCAGCGACTTGTTTCATTCCTAGTTTTTCGTGTAGAGCAATACTCGCTGGATTTGGTAGAGAAATACCAGCTAAAACAACATGAATTCTTTTGGAACTGTTCGTTAATTCGATAATTAACTGTTTATAAAGACGTGTTCCCCAGCCCTTGGCGTGCATATCCGCTTTAAGATAAACTGTTATTTCGACAGAATACTGATAAGATTTTCTTTCTTTCCAAGGCGTAGCGTAAGCATAACCAATAACCTGCTGCTCTAACTCCAAGACTAACCAGGGTAACGAGGTTAGGGCCTGATTTTGAATTCTTGATGCCATTTCAAGTACCGAAACCTCCGCTTCTTCAAAGGTCACTACGGTATTTAAAACATAATAGTTATAAATTTCAGCTATTGAAGAGGCATCGCTCTTTGTAACACTTCTAATCATCGTACTAATCTATTAATTGTAATGTCATAAATATACTATTTTCAGATTCTTCATAATTAGCAAAGGCTTGACACTTAATAAAACCAAATTTTTGATAAAGTTTATGAGCCGCTTTATATTCAGCCACAGTGCCTGTTTCCAAACTAATTTTCTGATAATTCCTAGTTTTCGATTCATCAATTAAATGCGAAAGTATCTGTGAAGCGACTCCTTTGCCACGAAATTCGGCAAGTGTATGCATCGACTTGATTTCTCCATGGTTTTTATCAAGCTCTTTTATTGCCCCAAAACCAATAACAATGTTCCCTTGCCATGCGGTCCAGAAGGTTATATCTGCTTGACATAGTGAACTTAAATCTAATGCGAATACACTATCGGCCGGAGATAGTTGTGCTGCATTATTTAAATGCACCGACAGTAGCGCTTGCACTTGAGGGCTTTGTAAATCATCTAACTTTATCTTCATATACCATCCAATTATTGAAATCGATCTTCTTCAGCAGGCAAGAAACCTCTAATCATTGGCGAGTGACTACAACCAGATATAGGCACGGTTTTTCAGTTTCATTTTTAAAAATGCAATCTTGAGGTTCCCCCAAAATATAACTGTCCCCTTCTTCTAAAATACTTTTCCTGCCACCTTCAGTAAAGGTCAATTCTCCTGAGATCATCCAAATAACTTGCTTGAGAAACACATAAGAACTTGCTGGAAATTTAACTTCTGCACTTTCAGGTAGCGTAATTTGCGTTAATTCAACGGGGCTATTTATTGCTGAGGATACTTGTTGTCGTATGTATCCGGTATCAGGATCTGTCCAGAGAGCTTGTTCATTCTTAGAAACTAATCTAATCGTTTCCTGTTCTACTCGGCAAAGTAATGTCGATAGTGTTAGCTGAAATGCCGATGATATTTTTCCAAGCAAAACTGCAGTTGGGCTTGTTTCCACACGTTCTATTTTACTGAGCATTGCTTTTGAAACATCTGAGCGTTTTGATAACTCTGTTAACGACCAACCTCTTAACTCCCGTTCTAGACGGATTCGATCAGAAATAAATCTTGTCGGGTCTTCACTGCCCATTATCACACACCTAAAAACACCATAGTAAACAAACGTCCACTATAGTGGACACGCTTTAAGATGTCAAAAAATAAAGAACTACTTGGTTTGGGTTTGCTTGGAAGAGCACTGTCATTCAGATAAATTAATTTTGATTCAATTAAGTTAAATGACAGCGCTTTATTTAAGGAATGAAGGAAAGAAGAGTTACTGGATTATTTTAATCCAATCTCCTGCTTTAGGCTCCCCTCTGGGATATAAACCGTTAATCAATCTTAATTGTTGCTCTTAATATGTCCCTAACTTCATGTGTTTAGCTAACTCATCTATACGTGTTTTATCGTTTGCTTTAACATAATGTACAGTATTAGACTTTCTTCTTTTTATGATGCTGCGCTCAGGCCTAAAACTGTGAATACTTTTTAAAAACATCTTGTCGTAATCTATATCGCTTTTAGCATTATTTACAATACCCTTTAATAAATAGACTCGGCTTCCTTGGAATAAAACAGCCACTCGTTGACTAAAATTGCCATCTTCATCAATGACCATTCCCGTATGGCCAATTAAACCATTTTGACTAAAATTTTCTGCTCGTTGCAACATTTTAATTTTCATCGCTCCTCGCAGAAAATCTTCAGGGGATAAACCTTTAACATTTCGCGCGATCATAAGTTTAATTTCAGCAGATTTATCATCGGGTTGGCCAACAATCGCTTGCCGAGTATTTTCGACTTGCCACTCGGGTGGAAATAATAAAGAAAAGCCCAATTTTTTATGTAGATAACGACCTTTTTCTAAGGGTTTAGGCTTAGGTCTAGCGTCATAGTTTATCCCGT
>Ga0105356_10004770_pt1 | contig 13042 bp, 11 predicted proteins | sample GOMGulsemesocosm_3_FD_83502 | JGI IMG/M metagenome (GOLD analysis project Ga0105356, IMG submission 83502) | Methane-oxidizing microbial communities from mesocosms in the Gulf of Mexico - GOM9D Gulf of Mexico | ecosystem: Environmental > Aquatic > Marine > Cold seeps | place: Gulf of Mexico...
CCCGAGGGTAAGGCTACGGTAAATAGTATTGCCAGTCTGATGGCAGTGTCACCGCGAACCTTACAGCGGCGTCTGGGAAATTACCCAGGCGGCCTCAGGGGCCTTGTTGATGATATTCGTTATGACAAGGCAGTTGCCTACCTGTCTGACCCCTCACTGAGTTTTAGCTACATAGCTTCACAACTGGGCTACTCAGAGCAGAGTGCTTTTAACCTAGCCTTTCGTCGCTGGACAGACATGACTCCTAGCGAATGGCGTGCAGCACACGGGAAAAATGGAGGTCTACCCACATAATATCAGTCCTTAGGCACTGTAGCTTGCTCAGCCTCTTCGGCCAATTTAGCTCGATCAGCTTTGCTAACGTATGTAGATTTTTTTTTGGGTGCCAACTTTGCATTCGCCTTTTTGTCCTTGGCCTTAAGAATTTTTAAGCCTTTTTTACGCCGGTTCATTATTTGATCTGCTGTTTGATTTTTTCTAGTGCATTGCGCATCTCTTCGCCCGGAGACTCCGCGCTAACTTGAGTAAACTCGTATTCCTCGCCCTTATCCGTTTTTGACATTAAAAATAAAGCATCACTGCCCTCTATCTTCACTTTGACAGACTCGCCTGCTTTTAGGGCTGCTTCTAGCTCTTTTTGAGTATCTGGTTCTACTGGAATTATGGTGCTGTTTAGTTTTTTCATTCTGTTTGCCTGTGTAGGTTTCGTGCATTGATTATTAAGCATGTAGGCCTGATAAGCGATAGCGCCATCAGGCGGGCGAAAATTAGCGTAATTCAAACACCTGTATGCCGGAAGGCGCCTGCGGCTTTTTCGGCCTACGTTGGGTCAGGCTTATGTGTTTGATTTATTAAGTATAGGTTACTGGCTAGTTTCACTCATGACTTCTTTCAGCAAAGTTAATTCTTCTGGTTTCAATGCGAAGTAACTAATATAGTTTTCATCACTGCGCTTAAACTCCACCCCGCATTGGTCACAGTGAGTAATGTCTCTATAGCGTCCAATAAGCTCTTCAGGTTTGTATGTCTTAGTAGCATCAGAGTATATAGTGTCGCCTTTTGAATTTATGCTTTGTAAAAGTAAATCTGAACAGTTGATATGTGCATAGTATGTATAGTGCGCTGGGCCATAAAGGCGGATAAGCTTCTTTTGCTTTTTTTCTTTCTGCTGAGAAGTGTGCGGCGAAAAACATTCATTTTTGAACCCCTAGGGTCTAACGCCGTTTTAAGCGGCGAGTAATTGTTTGCTAAAATGTGAAACGAAGTGGAACCGAGCAAACTGTTACGAGTCCGACTTGAAAACCCTTGTTAGGTAACCTCTCAATCACTCTTTATGTGGGTCTCCATTTTTAACATAGTTAGCTACATAATACTCAGTTGGGTTTGCTGTTCCAGTATGAATTAATTTTGGAATAGATTTGTCTACAATGATTGGAGCATTACCTGCTAAGGCATGTTCCCAATCTTCTGTTTCAATAAATTGTTCAGAATTGAAATAGAATACCCAACCGAATTCGTGTGTCTCAGTATGTCTCTCATCGATAACCAGTTTGATATTTGGATTAACATAATTTGGTAAAGCGCAGCCGAACTCGTTCATTTTCTTCTCTTCAACTTGAAGATACTGATTTACTAACTCCGATGCTTCTATGATATCCATTGGTTACCTAACAGCTAATTCAACGACACCATGTCGCATATACACTTTGTCGTTGTTTTCTGTAGTTTGATTTATTAAGTCAAGAAATTTACAGCAATATCAATGGCTTATCAATCGAGCTTTAAAGGAGTTTCTGTGTAATGCGACAACGGTGTCGTTATTTTTTCGGTGGGTGGTTTTTTAAGTCTTAGTTTTTGCAGGGTTTGTTACTTGGTGTCGTTGAATACTGGCTTTCATTCCGAATATTACTTATTCGCAGGCTGCCCATCCCCAGGAAATAGTAGTATATTTCAATACACAAATAATAAAAACGGAACAAATCCATGAAAAAATTTGGATTTACAATACTACTCTGCGCCCTACTGCTAGCCATTCTCTCTCAGGTGCCCAGCCTAGTAGACAGAAAGTACAACGCCAGCCCCACAATCACAGCGCCCCAGCTATCCTTGCACAACGACCTATTTATCGCCGACCTACACAGCGACGCCCTACTCTGGCCCCGCGACCTATTACAGCGCCACACTCACGGCCATGTGGATCAGCCACGCATGCAGTCGGGCAATGTTGCACTACAAGTCTTCAGCGCCGTCACCCATTCGCCCTTTGGGCAGAATTTTCACGGCAACTCGGGTGACAGCAACCGAGTCATCCCCTTAGTCATGGCTCAGGGCTGGCCAGTGAAAACCTGGACTAGCGCTTTAGAGCGCGCCGTCTATCAGGCCGACAAGCTCAAGCAGGCGGCGGCTGACTCCGGAGGCACTTTGCGCTTAATCCAAAGCCGTGCGGATTTGTTCTCACTGCACTTAGATCGTATCTATCAGCCCAATATCAGCGGCGCCCTGCTAGCCATTGAAGGGGCACAAGCGCTTGATGGTGATGCAGGTAATTTAGATAAACTATATAACGCGGGTTATCGAATGATAGGCCTTAGCCACTTCTTTGATAACGCCTTTGGTGGCTCCGCCCATGGCTTGGAGCAATACGGCCTGACCGACGCAGGCAAGGATTTATTGCAGCGCATGGCCGCAAAGAATATGTTAATCGATTTAGCCCACGCATCCCCCGCCTTGATTGACGATGTACTGCGTTACAGCCGAACGCCCTTGTTTGTATCCCACACGGGGGTAAAGGGCACCTGCGACAGCCCGCGCAACCTCAGCGACACCCAGTTACAAAGTATCGCCGCCCGTGGCGGGGTGATTGGTATCGCCTTCTTCCCTGGCGCTATTTGCGGATCTAGCGTGCAACAGATCGTAAACGCGATCTTACACGCGGTTAAGGTGGCAGGCGTTGACGCCATCAGCCTAGGCTCTGACTTTGACGGCGCGGTATCTACGCCTTTTGATGCTGCGGGCCTATCCGCATTAACTCAGAATTTGCTAGTAGCAGGCTTAAGCGAGAGCGATATACGCAAGATCATGGGTGAAAATATTCTACGTGTATTCAGCCAAGTTCTACCACCCAACCCTGTTTTCAGCTCCGACCTTGAGCTAGACAGCGACTTCACTTTTTAAGGACAATACCGTGGCACAAACTGAATCATTAACCCTCGCACTAAAACAAAGCTTAAAAGAGCAAGGCCAAACCTATGCAGATTTGGCCCAAGGTATTAACTTAAGCGAAGCCAGTATTAAGCGCTTATTTTCCGAGCAAAGCTTTTCCTTGAAACGTCTGGATGAAATATGCGAATGGCTGAACATTGAGATCAGTGACTTGGTACGCAAGGCAGAATCGAATCTCGATTACATCAGCGAGCTGACCCGTGAGCAGGAGAAGGAGCTGGCCGCTGACGCCAAGCTGCTGATGGTTGCGACCTTAGTCACCAACCACTGGAAGTTTGTGGAGATACTGGAAAACTTCACCCTACAAGAAACCGAGCTGATTCGCTTTCTCGCCAAACTGGATAAGTTAAATATGATTCAGCTGTTACCTGGCAATCGCGTCAAGCTTCTCACCGCAAAAAACTTTTCTTGGCGTAAAGACGGGCCGGTACAAAACTTTTTTTACAAAAATGTGCAAACTGAATTTTTCAAATCCAAGTTTGACCAAAGCGATGAATACATGCGCTTTATGGTCGGCATGCTCTCCGTCGAATCAAAACAACGTTTCATAAAATCACTCAACAAGCTCACCCGCGAGTTTGAGGAGCTTAGCCGTGAAGACGCCAAGCTGCCCCTTGATGAGCGCTACGGCGTTAGTCTGGTGCTAGCCAGCAAACCCTGGGACTTGCCGATCTTCGACCCTTATCGAAAGAATATTTAGGCCTAGCGAATATACAATTCTACTCGGCGGTTTTGAGCCTGCCCAAGTTCAGTTTGCTTATTGTTCTTTAGTGCCTCCTCGCCTATACCTATGTCAGTAATACGCTTTGCGCGCATGCCTACGCTCAGCAAGAAGTGTTTCACTGTTGCGGCTCGTTTGCGAGAGAGGGTTAAGTTATAGCGCTCTGAGGCGGTGTCATCCGTATGCCCTTCAATGATTAACGTGCCATCTAAATGGTGCGACAAACAACCTGAAAAGTGTTGTAACGACTGCATCGACTGGTAATTCATGCCAGAGCTATCAAGAGCAAAACCAATGATCAAAGAAGGATCCATACCCCTGGCCTTATATTTATCACAGCTATCAACAGCCACTTCGTTTCTAGCCAAAGGCACGAACGGTGAGTCTGCAAATACAGCTCTGATATCTTCAATACTGGGCCCAGTGGCCTCAGCTTCATCTACAGCCGCAAGCGCGCTTTCACTAGGCTTTTTCCATTCAACGCTTTCATCAAATACAACTTCTATGTCAGGAAACGAGTATTGAGGGACTACGGCTACCTCCTGGCTGCCCTCAACGGTCTCCAGCACAGGCCTATGTCTTTTAGGCAACTTTCTTTCTCGGCCCAACTGATAACTCAAACCTAGCATCAACAGTTGAGCGTCATCCGTATAGCGGTCATAAGCAAGGTCGATAGACCACTTATTATTCAGAACCCAATCCACTCCTGCGCCCACCATCAACTGCGGGGAGCCTTTGGCTTTTACTCGCACAATAGATTGCGCACTCACATCAAGTACAGCTAGGCCTAGTCGTCCATACAGCCCCAAGCGGTCATCGATATACCCGTGGCGATAACGGCCAGACAAACCGATCGCTTGGTAGTCCAGCTCACTTGTTAAGTTTAGTGCAGGGTTTAAGTGACTGAGCTCAACGCTACCCAGCTGCGTATAAAAAAACTCCGCAAATATATTTTTATATGGCTGGCATGCCAGCTGTACCTTAACGCCTGTATCACTGGACGTGCTAGGTACAAAAACACCGCTACTCTTTGGCGCTAAGCGACTCTTGCCAGCCAATATAGAGATCTCATTAACCGCTAAGCACTCTGTTAGCGGTGACGCCGACAAATGACCTGTGAACAGACTAGCCATGCATAAACAGGCTGATACCATATACCGGCGCCTGAGTCCTAGCATTAATAGGGGGATAAAAAACCAAAGGCTAACAGCAGCCCCGCCCTTGTTCGCCGCTTGCACCGGTTCATCCAAGTCGATGTAGTCTTCAATGCCATCTTTATCAAAGTCAAAGCGCCCCTCGTCTTTGTCCGACAAGCCATCTGCGTCGGAGTCAGTATCAAGCATATCGACAACGCCATCACCGTCAGTATTGCGAATGCGAAGGGCAAGCCCATCAATAACTTGGTTGCCATCAACATCTTTATTACCTGAATCCAAGTTGCCATCGCCATCTGCATCAGAGTCAAACGCATCATCAATGCCATCGCCATCCGTATCCTGATGGGCTGCTTGCAAACCCGATTCAACCAGGTCGCCAATGCCATCCATGTCTGCATCTACGCTTAACCATGCATTAAAGGCTCCCGCCCCCGCCAAGGCGCGTTCTACCGAATCGGGAATTAAGTCGCCATCACTGTCCTTGTCTGTGACCCCGGGAGGAACCGGGTTAGTTGGCGTTAATAGTAAATTACCATAGACCGTAGGTTGATTATCAATCGAGTCCATTATCCCGTCTTTGTCAACATCTGCGCTTAACTCAGCCCGGCCATCTCCGTCAATATCAGTAGCCGCAAAGCGGGTTTGGCTGATATCTAAAACAGTATCATTTTCCTTATCCGTATCACGAAAATCTGGCAAGGCATCGGCATCACTGTTCAGTGGGGATATCACCAAGCTATCGCCGTCATCTATAAAGCCGTCGTTATTTGCATCCATCACGACAGCCTCTGCAGCGTCTAATACACTATCGTTATCAGAATCCAAGTCATGCCGGTCAAGAACACTGTCTCCGTCGGTATCCACGTTCACCACATCGTCGACACCGTCTCCATCCGAATCTATTTTTCCTGCATCTAGGCCATTGCCGTCAACGTCAGCATCGATAGCATCATCTATACCGTCATTGTCAGTATCCATTAAACTTAGCGTAATATTTGATTCTATAGCATCACTAATTCCATCGTCATCACTGTCCACCGTATAATAGTCAGGCAACTTTCTCCCATCGGTATCTTTTGCTTTAACATTATCGTCAATGCCATCGCCATTAACATCCACCCCTGCGGTTTGGTTAACATCAAAGGCATCATCCACGTCGTCTCCATCCGCGTCATTGAATGTTAAGCCGGCCTCTGATGCATCTGGCAGACCATCGTTATCGGAGTCTTTGTCCCTGAAGTCAGGAATATTATCGTTGTCTTGGTCAAATAAAGCGGCATCATCAATGCCGTCTCCATTTGAATCAAATTTCTCGGTAAAGTCGACGTCGAAGCGGTTGCTTATTTTATCTCCGTCTTCATCAGCCGTATCACCTGCCTCAACAACATCGGGGATCCCGTCATTGTCACTATCAATATCAAGGTAGTCATCAACACCATCCCCGTCTGAATCGGAATACAGCTCGACACGATCAGGGATGCCATCCATGTCTTTATCCGGTACCGTTGCAAGCCCGTTAACAACCAAGGTTCCATCTACCGTGCCCCCAAACATGTCAGAACCTGTTGCGGTGATCGTTTCTCCATCACCTGGTACCTGCCCGGCAGCAGGCGTGCAGCCCCAGCCCCCTACAGTAAGTACAGCTGTACAAAAAACATTGCCATTACTATCTTTAACGACAATCGAAAGCACATCCTTGTATGTGCCCGATAACACCTGTGCATCACCTGCATTGATTATCACCTCTGGGCTCAAATCAAAAAAAGACACCGTATTATCAGTAGATGTACTTGCGTTATTCCCATTAGTGGCCAAGTCGGTGAAGCTATTTTCCGAAATAGTCGCTGTCACCTCGCCACTGCCAACCGCATTCACCGCAATCTCGTAGAAGCTAACGCCCAATGGCACGGCCACAAAGGTAATCGATGTACAACTCACACTCGTTACCGTAGAAGCCGACAAATCAATATCGGCACAAGTGAAAGAGCCCGCAGCAACCGCCTCAGAAGCAATTGCTTTGAATAATATGACGCTGTCTTGAGTCGGGTCGGACCCGACATGGTCTATCGTTATGTCTGGTCTGGTGACATCTAGTTTTATTACCGCTGGGAAATTACTCGCTATCGTTATGGTCGGCCCGTTATCAAGGGCATCAAAACAGCTGATTTTGGGAGAGAAATCACCCTCCTGCCATACCACAGCAATAGAAAATTCGCCGGACGCATCGAGCGCACTCACAGCGGGATAGGGTGTAAAGCCAGCACCTGTAGCGGTTTCTGCAATCACTCTTCCATTAGCAGCGTCGGCGCCGCAGCTTCCAGCCAATGCCGCATTTAAGTTATTACCTATGTTTGATGGGCTAGAGAGTGTTGCCGCCAATACAGGAGGAGTTGTATCCAAGGTAATATTGGCATCGGATGAAGTGCTAGCATTATTCGTTAGCCCTCCACTTGCTACAGTTCCCGCAACAATAGCCGCATTAATAGTCCCGTCTAACAGGCCATTAACAACAACTTGGTAGCGCGTGCCATCCATAGGCGCTTGCTCACTCACTAAAAAGCAGCTTGCTGTCGCAGAACCGGAAATATTTACATCACCGCAGTCAAAGCTCCCCCCTGTCACAGCAGACGCAAATACAACCTCATAGACGATCAAGCTATTCCTAGTCGGGTCTGTCTGTAATACGGCTTGCTCTATGCTGACATTAAAGGCCTGTAAACGGCCACAAAAAATAACGCAAAAAACAAAAAAAAACCTTAAGAACCATCCATTCATCATGATCAATTGTTAATTATTATATAAGTGAGGTGGGTACTGTACCCACCTTTAGCACCGACTAAAAGGGGGATCACTCATATGTAGCAAAACTATCCTGCATACGTAGACCAAAGGCGTGTAACAGACTAGGGACATCACAACGCCACTTAGGCAATATAAATGACGCCAGCAAGCCCTCTATATTGGTGGCTATGCCAATATATATCGCCAGCTCAAAAAATAAGCCTGCCTGCCCAAAGCCCAACAGCTGACAGAAACCTAAGAACAAGAATATCCCCCACAGTTTAGCGCTCCACATATGATAAGCCGCTGATTTGGAAAATTTGTGCCAGTCAACAATATAGCGAGCAAGCTCCAAACCCACCAATGTGCTTATGGGTACCGCAAAAGCCGCTATTGCCTCAGGGTATTGCAGAAAAGCAACAAGAGCGATGGCCAGATAGAAACCCGTATCAGCCAAGCTATCCATAGCCCGTAAACGCTCTGTGGCTACGCCTAATTTTCTGGCCAACACGCCATCGAATATATCGCTGAACAGGGCCGCGACTAACACAAAAACATAGGCGGCCGAGTTGACCCCAATTAAATACATTACGATCACGAAGGGGGCTAGCAATATACGCAGATAAACGAGCGCCATAGGTATTTTATTCAACATCTTCTTCCCCATTAAAATTCTGATTGATAAGACAGCATATAGCCGTCATTTTTAGGGGTGACGTTGATAAGAAAGAGTACGCCCTCCGTTAACGCCAGCAGCGATAAAGCAAAAGAGGCCTTTACGTAAAAAAGCCAGCTTTGTGAATCAGGTTGAATATCGTATGGGGCCATGAGCTTGTCCTGTATTGATTAAACGTCAGGACAGAGTCACCAATAAAGGGGGGATGAGCAACCAAAATTAAAAACGCACTACAAAAACCACCCTAAAGCATCAAATATCAATACCTTTATTTTTTTAAGAATTGTTAAATCGGATTTATCCTAGTTTTTTTACTACCTCCTTCACCTATACTGCCTGAGCTAAATCTAATAATTATGGAGAAAACATGAAAAAAATAAACATATTAATCGCCAGTCTCGTCTTGGCCTTGGGAATTTTTAGCGGCTCAGCTCATGCGGCGGGGCAGTGTAAAGGTATGGCTAAATCCTCATGCGCCAACAGTCTAAACTGTGGCTGGGTCAAGGGGTACACCCGTAAAGACGGCGCCAAAGTTAAGGGCCACTGCCGTGCCAACAAAGGTGCCGCAAAAGAAAAAGCTAAAGTGAAGAAAAATGCGGCCAAAGCTAAAGCACAGACGAAAAAAGACGCCGCTAAAGCTAAGGCAGAAAAGAAAAAAGCTGCTGCTAAAAAGAAAGCTGCGGCCAAGAAAAAAGCCGCCAAAGCGGCGAGCCAGTAAATATTTCAGCACAACAAAAAAGCCGCTGACCTTTATCGGTACAGCGGCTTTTTTATGCGTTACAGCTTATTTCTTAAGCCAGCAGTAACTCGTTCAGCTTTTTCACAAAGCTAGCCGGGTCTTCCAGTTGCCCGCCTTCGGCAATCACGGCTTGGCCGTACAGCACATCAACAAAGTCGCTAAAGCGATCTTCATCAGCTTCCTTATCCATTTTCTGTAACAAGGCGTGCTCTACATTCACCTCTAAAGAAGGCTTAGAGTCGGGAACCGCGTGGCCCGCCTGCTTCATCAACTGCTGCATATGCAAGGCCATATCCTGCTCACCCAGCACCAAACAAGCTGGCGAGCTGGTCAAACGTGTCGAGGGGCGCACCGCGTCTACCGTCTCACCTAGGGCCTTCGCTATACGCTCAATCAAAGGCTTAGACTCTTCTGCGGTCTTCTCTTGTGCCTTCTTCTCATCTTCTGTCAGCTCTAGCTCACCTTTGGCAACCGAAACAAACTTCTTGCCATCAAACTCTTGCAGCTGCGACATCATCCACTCGTCAACACGATCAGACATTAACAATACCTCGATGCCCTTGGCGCGGAACGCTTCAAGATGCGGGCTGTTCTTCGCGGCGTTAAAGCTGTCTGCTGTCACGTAATAAATCGTATCCGCCCCAGGCGCCATACGCGATACATAATCTTCCAAAGAAACCACCTGCTCTGACGTGTCGGTATGAGTCGACGCAAAGCGACAGATCTTCAAAATACGCTCTTGATTAGTGCGGTCTTCAACCGGCCCTTCTTTAATGACCTGCCCAAAGGTACTCCAGAAGCTAGCGAATTGCTCTTTGTCATCGCTCTTCGCCAAGCCTTCGATCATGCCCAATACTTTCTTCACCGAGCCTGCTCGAATACTGTCGATGACTTTATTACTCTGCAAAATTTCGCGAGACACATTGAGTGGCAAATCACTTGAATCGACCAAGCCCTTCACAAAGCGCAGGTAATTAGGCATCAGCTCTTTACTGTCGTCCATGATGAAGACACGCTGAACATATAGCTTTATGCCGTGCTGCTGGTCGCGGTCAAACAAGTCAAAGGGAGCCGTGGAGGGGATATACAATAAAGAGGTGTACTCCAGCTTACCTTCCACCTTGTTGTGGCTCCAGGTTAGCGGGTCCTGCCAGTCGTGGGAGACCGTCTTGTAGAACTCTTTATAGTCTTCTTCTTTCAACTCAGACTTGGGGCGTGTCCACAGCGCTCTAGCACTGTTAATCGTCTCCAATTCTGGCGTCTTCGGCTCTTCTTCATCGTCTTCGCCTTTAGGGGGCACGTACTCCAACATCTTCACCGGCAACTCGATATTGTCCGAGTACTTCTTGATCGTACTGCGCAGACGCCAGTTGTCTAAGAACTCTTTTTCTTCTTCACGTAAGTGCAAAATAATGTCAGTACCACGGCCTTCGCGCTCAGCAGCTTCTAGTGTGTAGCTGCCTGTACCTTCAGACTCCCACTGGGTGGCTTCATCGGAGCCTGCACGACGCGTGACCACGGTCACCTTGTCGGCCACAATGAATGACGAGTAGAAGCCGACACCGAACTGACCAATAAGGTGGGAGTCTTTCTGCTGATCACCACTTAAAGAATCCAAGAATGCTTTAGTACCCGAGCGTGCGATGGTACCGATATTGTTAACCACCTCATCGCGGCTCATGCCGATGCCGTTATCAGAAATAGTGATGGTGCTCGCTTCTTTGTCGAAGCTCACCACTACCGCCAGCTCAGAATCACCCGCATAGAGTGAGTCGTCTTTGATCGCTTCAAAGCGCAGTTTGTCGCAGGCGTCTGAGGCGTTGGAAACCAGCTCGCGTAGGAAAATCTCCTTATTCGAATACAGGGAGTGGATCATCAACTGCAGGATCTGAGAGACCTCTGCTTGGAATTCATGGGATTCTTTCTTGGGTGTTTCTACGGACATAATCTATCTCTCTAGTCTCTAAACGTGGGTTGATGGCGAGGATCTAGGGCCTAGCTGAGGGATTTCAAGGGGAATATGCAGATGTAAGAGCAAAACCCATTCGCAGCTAGGTATCGCTCCGTTGACTGTCTAGTGCGGCGGCGTTTCTGGCGCCTCGTCTGTGGTACTAACGTCCTGCCCTTCCACCTGGGCCTTCAACACACCCTCATGCAGCAGCAACCACCCCTTAATGCGGATAAGCCCGCGGGGGCTCTTCTCGAAGGTCTCACCGCAGTAGCCTCCTAAGTCCTTGGCCGACACCACGCGGTGGCAGGGAATCACCACGGGCACGGGGTTCTTAGCGCAGGCGTTGCCCACCGCACGGGCGGAGCTGCCGATCTTCTTGGCGATGTCACCATAGGACTGTACTTCGCCCTTGGGAATCTCACGAATCGCCTGCCAGACCTTCTTTTGGAATGGTGTGCCGTCTAGATACAGGGGAAGGTCAAAGCTAAAGTCCGCATCCATGGCATAGCGCTTTAGCTGCGCTGTTGCTTCCATGGCGCAAATTTCTAGAGACTGCTTGGCTTCGTCCTCAGCATCTAGAAAAACGACTCGGCTCAAGGCCTCGTTCTTAAACTGCAGGCCTAAGCGGCGAAATGGGGTGTTTACTATGGTGTCGTATTTTTGGCTCATGGGCGGATTATACGCGAGTCTGTGGGCTGTGTTGAATTTTGCTTCAATTTCAATGCCTGCAACTGGTTGCGAATAACCGCCTTGCGCTTTTCATCCACCGTCGTCTCCAGCATCTTCTTGTACAGACGCTCAGCGTCGGCATACAGCCCCCCCTCTGCCAATACTTCCGCCGCCTTATAACGCGCTGTTTGCCCCCAAGGGTCATAACCAAAGCCATCCAAGAGCGTTGCTGAACGCAAGTAATACGCCGCTGCATGGGCTGTTTGCTGCTCGGCCTTGTAAGAATCCGCCGTCCAGAACAGTAATTCGCGTTGCTGCTTAGCCTCTAGGGGCAACTTAAGCATGGCCTTCAACAAAGGCAATGCCAGCTTATCCGCATGCACAGACTGTAAATCAAAAATCACCTGCGCCGCTCGGTCGATTGCCTGCGCAGTCACGTCCTCATTGCGTTGTAACGCCTCCTGCAGCACATCGCTGCCCTGCTGTGCTTGGCCATTTAGGATCAAGATACGCGCGCGGCGCAAATTCCATTCATAGTCAGTCACGCCCACGGGAGCATCTTGCAGGCCCTGCATCAGCCACGCAGCATGCCTTATATTGCCATCTTGCAATGCCAGCTTGATTAAACGGTAACGCATGGGCGCAGGCATCGCAGCCAAGTCGCTGTAATCCTTCGACTGGGTAAACAACAGCGATAAAATAACATCGCCGCGAGCCTCATCAATAAAGCTGCCAGCAAAGTCGCGATAGGCAAAGGCACGCTGCTCTTCATCATAACTTTCCGCAATAATGATGCTGTATAATGCACGCGCCTTAGCAGGATAACTTTTCTGCGCCTTCTGCGCATGTACATGCCAGCTTTCATCATCGCCAACCAATAACTGCTGGGCATTGCCGTCTGCATAGCCATAGTCGCGATAAGCCTGCCACAGCATATCCGCATTAAAGCTAAGCACATTCTCCTCTGCTGGCAGCGAGACATTCAACAGGGCTGCCTGCTCCAGCGCCTTAACCCGGCTCAAGCCTGTCTCGAAGTGCTTGGCCGCCTCGGCGATGACCAGCCAATAACGCAACTGTTCCACAGGGCTAAGCTGGTCGTTTTTCAGTTGTGCTCGCACATCAGAAA
>Ga0105356_10004772_pt1 | contig 13040 bp, 7 predicted proteins | sample GOMGulsemesocosm_3_FD_83502 | JGI IMG/M metagenome (GOLD analysis project Ga0105356, IMG submission 83502) | Methane-oxidizing microbial communities from mesocosms in the Gulf of Mexico - GOM9D Gulf of Mexico | ecosystem: Environmental > Aquatic > Marine > Cold seeps | place: Gulf of Mexico...
AAATCAATTGACAAAAGAAAAGATCAAACAAGTCAATTTGTTAGATGCTTTGCCATACGAAGCACCTGAAGAAGTACATGCAGATGATATTGAAGTGATAGATGAGAAAATTGTTGAAAACAACCATGCTATTAATAACACTGAAAAGGATGCTCAAGCTAATCCTGACGCTAGTGATGAAGGTCAAATTAATTTGTTTTAATCAAAAAGATGTCTCCTAGGCTCAACCTTGGGGATAGTTTGTTACTAAATTTCCTTTATAAATATCTGACCTACTTATAGTTTATTAGAAAATAAACATTTTAAAAAACATAGAAAAAGAGCATTCATTTTTTGAATGCTTTTTTTATTTCCTGACATGAAAGTTATTATAGTTTTTTTAATTATTTAAGTAATGGTTAAAGACTGCAATTAACTAAAAGTATAGATTTATAACCGATTGCTACTAAGTGTTTAGCTTAGTATTAGTAAGATATAATCTTATTTTTATTTGAGGTGTTATTCATACATTTGAAATAATTTCTGCAAATTATTGAGTGTATTTGGTTGATAACACAAATCACTTCACGCTTACAATTACTAAAGTTTAACATGTTGGAACCAATTAAGGTCAACCTATTATTTTGTCTTATGAAAACATTCGTTTTTAGAATCTATTTTTTTGTTTTATTATTAATAGGATCTCAAGTGTCCTTTGCTCAAATCCCAAGTGATTTTTCAGCAGACGATATGATTTCAATAAAAACTCCAGATGTCGCGGCAATAGAGAGCGTAAATTTTTTACCCGTAAATGAATATACAGGCAGGATAAACATTGATATACCCATCTACAACATTGATTTAGATGGTTTATCGATTCCTATAAGTATATCGTACAATTCTGGTGGAGTAAAAGTAAATTCTATCTCCTCTCGTGTTGGATTGAATTGGTCATTAAATGCAGGTGGTGTAATATCAAGAGAGGTCAAAGGAAAAGATGATTTATCAAAGCTATATGAAGTTGTTGAAAATGAAGTTGTCTATTCGGCTTATGGTTTTTTAATAAAGAATTATTCTAACCCAACACATACCATTTGGGCAGCAGGTAGAGATGGTCAGCCTGACCATTTTTTTGTTTCTGCACCTGGATTAAACACAGTGTTTACTCATAAGAGTAATGCTGACCCCATGGAATTAAGCCCAAAAGGCAATAAAATCCAATCTTCTGTAAAATTCAATTTTAGGGGAGGGTATGGTATGCATTTCAAATTTGATGAATTTGACATAACATCAGCCACTGGATTTGTGTATAACTTTAAAGACAGGGAAAATTCGTTTGGTCATTACTTTACCTCTACTGATCTTCATAGTTCAAAATTGCATATCGCGAATGGGGGAGGATTCAATAGTGTTTATTCTACTTCAATTCATTTGTCCTCAATTGTCAGCCCAAAAAGTGAAAGAAATATCACCTTCACCTATGATAGCCTAACAGTTAATGACCACGATTTATATACTGAACGGAAATATACTAATAGTGGCAATTTCATTTCCCATACTGATTTTGATGACAGTAAATTAGAAGTTAAATTAATAAATAAGATAGTCTTCGATTCTGGTGAAATAAATTTTTATTACAGTACAAATCGTCTTGATTTGGTTGAAGATAAAAAGTTAACAAAAATTGAGGTTGTTGATAATTTCGGAAAGCTAATTAAGAGAGTGCATTTTGTTCAAAGCTATTTTCTGTCTTCAGACAATTGTAATGATGCGGAATGTTTGCGTTTAAGGTTAGATGAACTTTATTATACAGATGTCAATAACAAAGTGCTTCCTGGTTATAAATTCACTTATAATTCTAATTACGAGTTACCTAGAAGGCGCTCTTATAAACAAGATTTTTTAGGATATTATAATGGAGCGACTTCAAGCTCGAGTACTAATTTTATACCAAAAGTATATTATAAATCTAATCAAGGACGTAATAGTATTTTGCCTTTTAATATAACCGGCTTAGGTTATGTATCTAATGTGAGTACTTATTCATTAGAGTCGAATGTTTCCTATGCGAAATCTGCATCTTTAGAAAAAATTGAATACCCAACTGGAGGCTATGCAGATCTTGAATATGAATTAAACTCTTTTTCTTTTTTAGGACAGGATATAGATGGTGGTGGATTAAGAATAAAAGCACGCAAATTATTTGATGCAGGTAATAACTTAAAACGAGCAATCAATTATGAATATAAAAATGAGGATACTACTAGTTCAGGAAGTATTTTGTTTGTACCGTTATGGGGAAGATTTAGAGATGATTTGGGTGCTAATTCTTTAAGGATTTATCAAAGAAGCCTAACAGCTACGAGCTTACAAAAAATTCATATGTGGGCTATTCCAGAATAAAGGTGAGTGAAACTAATAACGGTTATGAAATAAAAAAATTCACGTCACCAAAAGATTTTCAAAATACTTATCCAACTAGTTCGACATATATTATTGGATCTGAACCTTATGCTACTAATCGAAAAACCTGGTTAGACTTTAGAGTGTCTAATGGAACATTTCCTAACTTATGGCAGAACAACGAAATATTACGTGGTAATTTATTAAGTATAGATACTTATAATAATTCTAACACTATTCTTAAAAAAAATCAAAATGAATATATCTATTTGTCATTCGATAAAATAGCTAGTTATGATAATCTTTTTTATCCTGATGGATTTACATTCTATGACAATCCTTTTTATTTAAGGATGTTTTCTACGATTAAATCAGAGCGAAATTATTTGAGTCGAACTATTAAAACGAATTATTTGTCTAATGGAAATTATGTTGTTCAGTCTAATTATGTTTTTGATACGGACAAAACCAAACCTTTTATTAAGGAAAAAAGTATCGTAACCAGTGACAATAAAATTTTAAAGGAAAAATATTATTACCCCTACGATAATGAAGTCTCTATGGTATCAGGCGTAACTGATTTATTAGCAAAAAATATTATTACTGTTCCTATTAAGACAAAATCCTTTAGTGATTCAAATTTATTGTCGACTCAATTAACAAAATATAAAAACTGGGGAAATAACATAATACTTCCAAAGAATGTCCAAGATGCAAAATCCGTTGATCCACTTGAAGTTAGGGTTGTATATAGAAATTACGATGATAAGGGGAATCCAATAGAAATTAGTCAAGAAAATGGAGTAAATATATGTTACATCTGGGGCTATAATAAAACGCAACCCATCGCTAAAATAGAAAATGCAACCTATGCACAAATGCAAAGTCAGGTTTCAAATTTGCAAACACTTTCAAATGCAGATAACGACCGAACCATAGGAGACTTGGGGAAAGAAGGCGCTCTACGTACAGCCTTGAACAATTTAAGAGCTGCATTACCAGTAGCCATAGTTACTACCTATACCTATGATCCATTAATAGGCGTCACAAGTATTACCGACTCACGTGGGCAAACGGCGTATTACGAGTATGATGATTTCAATCGTTTAGAATTTATAAAAAATGCTCAAGGTGAAATTTTAACTAAGAACGAATATAACTATAAAAGGCAATAATTTGTATTTCCAAAAATATTAACAAAGTAAAATTATGCTATATGCATCGTCACCAAATATCTGCAAGTAGGAGGTCATGCGGTTTTAACTTCAGATAAAAAGACAAGATGAAAAAAGGTTTCAAAAATAATAGATTATTAAATTTAATAATCACATTGTGCTTTATGGTAAGCATGAATATCGTAGCACAATCGTGTTATTATAATATTAGTCAAAATCAAGTCGAATTTTCTAATGATGGAGGGTTACATACAATATCTGCAACCCTATATGGTGATTGTACTGCTCAAATAGGCGATAAAGCCACATGGGTAACGGCATCAATTGATAATGAAAATGACAATATTAGAATTATCTGCCAGCCCTTGTCATCTGGATCGAGAACGGCAAAAGTTAATGTTGAAATAAATGGAAATCGCACCAATATTATTACAGTTACTCAAACAAGCTGTATACAATTATCATGGTACCCCGATACTGATGGAGACACCTATGGTGATGCCAATAGCGCTCCTATGATGAGTTGTGAGCAACCCTCTGGATATGTCGACAACAATTTAGATACTTGCCTGGATGTATCTGGAACAGAAAATGGTTGTCCGCCAGCGGTAATCCCAAGCTTTAGTGATGAGAATTATATATATACAATCACACCAACTATAGCGACTGCAAATCCTGATTTATCTTTACTTAGCGAGATTCAAAAAATAGAATCTATAACCTATTATGATGATTTAGGGAGAGCAATGCAGCAAATAGGAATTAAACATTCGCCTAATAAAACTGACATAATCACACATATTGGATATGATTCTTATGGAAGGCAGGATAAAGAGTGGCTTCCCTATAATGAGCTCACAGGAGAATCAGGATTTTATAGGGGAGATGTTGCCTTAAAGACCCAACACTATTACAAAACTAACTATGCAGATGATTTTTTAGGGATTACTACAGAAGATACTAATCCATTTTCAAAAAAAGCCTTTGAATCTTCTCCACTAAACCGTGTACTTAAACAAGCGGCCCCTGGGGATGACTGGAAACTTGGTAATGGCCATGAAATTGAGTTTGACTATCAGACTAATGTAGAATTAGATATGATACGGATGTTTAAAGTTGAATTCATTAGTGGTGATCCTCTACAGCCAAAACTTGTAGCCGATGGGATGTATTTACCTAACCAACTTTATAAAAACATTATAAAAGATGAAAATTGGAAGCCTGATAATTATTACGAAAATGAACAGACCACCCAGGAATTTAAAGACAAACTAGGACGAGTGATCTTGAAACGTACGTTTTATAGAAACAAATGGCACGACACGTATTATGTGTATGACGACTATGGAAACCTGACTTATGTACTTCCTCCAAAGTTTAATGCTTATGCCTCATTATGGCAACAGGAAGAGCCTATATATAAACGATACAACAATGTGTTTTCGCTCTATGATCCTGGCTATCAAAGCAGTTCTAATTATTTAGGATATTATGCATACAATAAACGCCTCTATATTTGGTTTGGAGATTGGACAGGCCCAGGTGTAGCTCTTAAAAAAGGAGAAGTGTTCGATTTAAATTTAAATTTTGATATTCCAGATGGCCCTATGGATGGTAATATAAACATCACTACGTCCAGTGATAGTAATACTTATGAAAATAATCATTACACAGCATCAATTAAAGACGGAAAATTGCATATAGATGGTGATGGAGCAATAGCACATAGAGTTTCTTCTTATTTGTATATTGACTTGGAGGATATTGAGATGGATCTTAATATAACTCTAGATGAGTTAAACAAATTGGCTTATCAATATATTTATGATCAAAGAAACAGGCTCATAGAAAAAAGAATCCCAGGAAAAGATTGGGAAAATATAATCTATGACAAATTAGATAGACCCGTACTCACACAAGACGCTAAACTCCGTGAGAGTAATAGTTGGCTTTTTACCAAATACGATGTATTTGGTAGAGTTGTATATACTGGGCAACTAATTGCGTTAGATGAAAATAGAGAATCACTTCAAAATTTATTGAATAACCAAATGGTTTTAAATGAAGCAGCATTGAATTCTCCAATAACAATTGCTGGTAGTGTTGTGTATTATAGTAATCAAGCTCTTTCTTTTTCAACAAATGCCATTAGAATTATTGATCTTTTCACCATTAATTATTACGACCAGTATAATGCCAGTCTCACTAACGAATTCCCTAATCCTAATGAGGTGTACGGAGTGCCAGTGACCAATGAAACAAAGACCCTTGTTACAGGGAGTAAAGTACGTGTTATGGAAACCTCACAATGGATTACTAACGTGAATTATTACGATCAAAAAGCACGTCTCATCTATACAGGTTCAAAGAATGAATATTTAAAAACTACAGACATTATTGAAAACCAATTGGATGATTTTACTGGTATGGTCTTGCAAACAAAGGCAACTCATAAAAAAGACAGTCAGCCAAAAATTGATATTACAGATAGTTTTACTTACGATCACATGAATAGGTTGATCTCTCAAAAACAAAAAATAAATGAGCAGGGGATCGAGCTTATTTCTAAAAACTATTATGATGAATTGGGGCAGTTAATTAAAAAAGATGTTGGACATACTGAAGCGGCACCATTACAACAAATAGATTATGCTTACAACATAAGAGGCTGGTTAAAAACTTTAAATATCCCCGGTAGTGTAGCCAAAGATAATGACCTGTTTAGTTTTGGTATTAATTATAACAAACCTAATGGACCAATGAACTCTACATATATTAATGCGCCTGTATACAATGGTAATATAAGTCATGTTTATTGGCAAACCAATAATGCCTCTACAGCTCTTAGACATTATACCTACCGTTATGATGCACTAAATAGATTTGGTTCAGCTTTTTATGCCGAAAACGATAAATTCAATAACAAATACAATGCGTATATTTGGGAATATGACCGTAATGGTAATATTCAGCGACTATATAGAACAGGGCAAAACCCAAATAACCCCAATTATGGCTACCCTATGGATTATTTAAATTACACCTATCAGGGCAATCAGTTACTTGCTGTAAAAGATAGTTATGCCAATAATAATTATTCTAATGCCATGGGAGGTTTTAAAGATGGTAATATTGTTGGTGACGATTATGCTTATGATGTCAATGGTAATATGACTGAGGATAAGAATAAATACATTAACAAAATAAGGTATAATCATTTAAACTTACCAGTTGATATTACTTTCGACTTTACTGCTGATGCTTCAAACGAACTGGATGCTGGAGCTATTAGTTATGTCTATGATGCAACCGGCAACAAACTCTCTAAAAAAGTAAGCCGTAATAGTACCGTGGGGCGTTATGCACCAGAATGGACCCGATATGCAGGTAATTTTGTCTACAAGGAAAATGCAAGAGGAGAAGCATTACAATTCTTTAACCACCCCGAAGGCTATGTAGAATACGATGGTATGGGAGTGTATAATTATGTATACCAATACAAAGACCATTTAGGAAATATTCGTTTAAGTTATAAAGATCAAAATAACGATGGTAAAATAACCGGAGGCACAACGACTGTATATAGTGAAGATTTTGAAAGCGCAAGTGGTTGGGACGGTACTGGTGCAAGTTGGGGATGGCCATTGAGCGCCTTTGACAGTGAATTTAAACATGATGGTAATGTTTCTGCTCGTATCGACCCTCATCTTGCTGTGCGTAGGGAAAGAGTAACTCATAGTAATACATGGATTCCAATAAACAATAGTGTTGCTACAGATTATGTAATATCTGGTTGGGTGTTTTTAGAAAATGTAAGCGGGAATATGGCCGAATTCTTTTTATTTATGAATACCAATGAAGAAACAGGTTATTACACAATGTTTGATTATGTACGTACTTATGTTAGAAATAAATGGGTATATATGGATAAAAAAATTACTGTCCCTTCAAATATAGATAAGTTAAACATTAGAATTGATAATGATTATGGTGGTAAAGTTTGGTTTGATAATTTAAGCATACGCCGAGTTAACCCACCTCAAGCTATAGAAATAATAGAAGAAAATAACTACTATCCCTTTGGACTTGAACATAAAGGATACAATAATGTCGTGAATGGTACTGAAAATAACTACAAGACGTTCCAAGGTCAGGAAATCTCAAAAGAGCTTGGTTTAAACTGGTTGTCGTTTAAGTATAGAAATTATGACCCCTCATTAGCAAGGTTTCATAACATAGACCCTTTGGCTCAAGAATATGCTTATCAATCGCCATATAACTTCTCTGAAAATAGAGTTATTGACGGAGTTGAATTAGAAGGAGCGGAAAGACTATCAGTTCATACACCTGGTTGGGTTTACGCAACAGAGCAACCTATTAGGAATAATCATCCAACAGATGCACAAATTAATGTGGCTACCGCTGGAGTTGTTGCCAGACATCCAATAGCTTCAAGTAATGTTGGTGCTACTGAATTTGGCGGAACCAATATTACCTCTATATCAGGAAGGATAGCCCGCCACGCAGCAGCTAATGGAAATATGTCAGTAGATGAAGGTTCGGAAAGGAATGCATTAAGACACGCAACTTGGATTGCTACAATTGCAGCTAATTATGGAGAAGGAGTAGCACAACGTATTGGCAATGGTCACGAGGGAATACCAATGGGAGCTCAAGGGAATGCTTTTGTAGATTTTGACCAGCCTGCACCTGATAATCTCGGAGGAGCTGATAGTGTAGTTGATTTTTTAAACAACGAAATTGGTCGTGAAATAGGAGCTCAATTAGGAGAAGGTGCTACTGAATGGGAAGCGGCAGTTGCAGCATTGGGCGTTCAGTTGAATGAAGGTCTTTGGACAGCTACTCCCGATAAAGATGGAAATATTAATATATCAAGAACAAAAATTACTCAAAAGCAATATAATACAGCTATGAAAACATTAAGAACTTTAAATAGGAACGGTATGAATAGTAATGATAGAAAAGCTTTAGAGGAAGAACAAAATTAAAAATTATGAACTCATTAAAAATATTATCATTTATGGCTATACTGTTATTTACAGTAAGCTGTAGTGAACAAAAAGACTTCAACTCTGATGAATGGAAAAATTGGACTGAATCTGAAGCTACAATACATACAAGATGGTTAATGCATAAAGATTTACTGAAAAAATATGATTTGAAAGGGGTTAGTGAGGACTCTATTTTGAGTTTACTTGGTAAGCCTAATAAGCAACATTTAGATAGATTTTATTATAATCTTGGGTATCCTAAAAGAGGAGGCGGAATAGACCCAGCAACAATGACTATTGAATTTGAAAATAATTTGGTCTCTGATATTGAGGTAATTAAAAGATAGGTAAAATTCTTTTGTAAAAATAGAAAGCCACCTTTAATGAGGTGGTTTTTTTACATAGCACTAATCTTGGAAGCCTTTATAAAGTGGTCAACTGTAGTTAAAAGGCACTCTCTGTCCTTATCTTCAAGGTTATAAATATCCTGAAATATCTAGTTTAAAAAAGAACTCTTTTTTCAGTAGTGTATATAAAGATTTAGATGATGATTATGATGTATTTCATGTAAATGATTTTAGTTCATCAGATGCAGCTCGACACCCAACAGCTAGAGGGAAATTTACAAACGCCCCTATTTCGACATTCTTTACAAAAGATGATAATTATATAAAACTCAATACCTCTTTAAATGAATCGCCCATTAATCAAGCTGTTGTAGCAGAAGAGTTCTTTCATGCAGCTCAAAGTGAATTTGGTGATGATTTTGGTGGAGATTTAAGCGCAAGTGAAGCTGAAGCAAAACTAGGCGTAGCCTTTCTTGTCTATCAAGGTTTATCTAAAGACCAGAGAGGAGATTTAGGTTCTGTTGCAAAAGGGTTTAGTGATTTTGGAGCTTCTGATATAACTGCAAGAAGTTTAGTTTATAGTGACAGAAGAGGTAGTCAATTAAACACTAAAATAACAAAGTATTTTGATGCAGTACTATCTGGTTCAAAAATCACACCTGAATTAGAAAAGAATTATAGAGCAGCAGTTAGACAATATTCTGGTACTTTAAGTCGAAGTGGATATAGTGGGCCATTGGGTAATGGAGATGGTAGTTATAATGGCGAAACACCTATATTAGATAAATATTTGTCAAATAATTAAAGACAAGAATTATGAAATATCGAATTCATATTATTTTATTAGTAGTGTCAATTTTTTATAGTTGTGAAGATGATTATAAAGTAAAGGAAGCACTTAATTTATATCAATCTTCTTCAATTCAAGTAGAAAAAAAGGCTAATGTAATTGATAGTCAAACAACAAATCAATATTCTTTTATAAAGGGTAATAACACTGTTTTGGAGTATGCTAAAGATTATGATGAAAAAAACAGCATTGATGAAGAATATTGGTCAAAGTTATTGATTGAGTTTAATGAAAATGATATAGATTATGATGATGAATATTTACCTCATATCGATAAAGTGAATTTGTATTTACAAAGCGGAAGTTTTGATGGTCTAATGGACTACGAAATAGAATCAGGTGGTTTTTCGATTAAGAAAAGTATAGATTCATTTACACTTACTGTCTTTAATGATATTATTGGCACTCATAATAAAATTAAGTTAGTTTTTATAAAAAAAGGCGATTATCAATTTTATAATTAGAAAATAATAACGAGAAATAAAACCACCTTTAACGAGGTGGTTTTTTTATGCGTAAGTATTACGAGCTTTAGCATCTCGAATTAACGCATTAATAGTAGTAAAAATATGCTCTTTATCTTCATTATTCAACTTCTGTAAACTCATAACAACGTCAACGATACTTTTGTCAAGTTCCAAATCAGACAAACCAGTTAAATAATCTAAAGATACTTCGAGAGCTTTAGCAATTTTAAAAGCAGTCTCAATAGACGGTTTTACTTCATCACGTTCGTAACGTCCAATTACAGGAGCGTGTACACCAATCCGTTTGCATAATATCTACAATTACCCAAATCAGTTTTTAAACCACGAAGAACTAACAGTCATTATTTAAAGTTCATTGAAGCCATTACATTTTACAAACAACACCAACGAGAAAAGCAGTACGACAAGGAAACTGGCGAAGAATTTATAGAAACGAGTATCGAAGATATACAGGAAGCCAACGAACTTATTATAGAAGTGCTATTGCGAAAATCAGATACTATAAATGGAGCAACACGAAACTATCTGGAAAGCTTAAAGAAGTATCTAATAGCAGAAAATGAAACCACATTTACAGCATTAGAAATCAGAAGAAAATTAAAGGTTAAGAAAACTACACAATGGCGATATCATCAACAATTAATGGATAATTATTACATCAAAAAAGTATAGATAAAAGGCGAAAATCTAAACCGTTACGAAGTAACCAATCCCAACGAATACAAAGAATTGGAAGAAACAATATCAAAATCATTAGAGGAATGTATTGCCAAAATCAACCGTTCCAATGTTCAAAAGCGTTCCACTACCAAAGTGGAACAGCTAACTAGAACAGAAACAGAAAGTTAAATAAGGTGTTCCACAAATCCCAAAAAATGCAACCTAAGTGAAAAAATTAACGCTACAGAATGACGTATTTAAAATGTTCGTTACCAATTACAAAGAATGGTTGGATATACTCGGTTATGCAGAAAGTATAGTTTATCAATTACCAAATCATTTACAAGAGTTCTTTTATTATGCAGAGCAACATCATATAAAAACACTCACAGAAATTACACCAAAAACAATAAAGGATTATTACAACGAACTCAAAGAAAGAGCCAACGAGCGAACAAGCGGAAGTTTAAGTAAAAGCTATTTAAACTAGCATCAACAGGCTTTAAAAAAGTTCAAAGAATATTTACAAAACCACAACTACAAAGACTTTAATGTTCACTTAAAAAACGAAACCAATCCAACAGAAGAAAAACTAAATATACTAACCCAAGAAGAAGTAAAACAGTTATTTAAAGCGACGAATTACAGCCATAACGACCAAAGATTTAGATTAAGAGATAAAGCCATTTTAGTAATATTATACAGTTGTGGATTACGAAGAAATGAAGCGGTACATCTTGATATTAGCGACATCCTTTTTGACAAGGAAAGAGTATTTGTTAGAAAAGGTAAAAACTACAAAGAACGTTATGTTCCAATCAATCGCAGAAATACAGAAATACTGGAAGATTACATTTACGAAGCTCGACCAGAGTTTTACCAAGCCAAAGAAAGAGAAGCTTTGTTTATCAATCATCACGGAACGAGAATGCAAGGAATGAGTTTTGCCAATCGATTAAAAGTTATTGTAGAAACTACGGAGAATAAAAATATCATTGATAAGAAAATCACACTTCACATTTTAAGACACTCAATCGCTACACATTTATTACAAAAAGAAGTGCCATTAGAAAGTATCAAAACCTTTTTAAGACACAGCAGTTTAGAATCTACTCAAATCTATACACATCTACTTAAAACACTTGAAAATGAAACCGTTTAAAGATTATTTAGAAGAACAGAATTATAGTGAATCAACAGTAAATTTACATACTAAAGAAACACAGAACTTTATAAAATGGAAATTATACATCAAATAATTTAAGAGATAATAGAACTGGTTCATATTCAAATAACGGCGTTAGTTATACGTTTGATGTAAACCCAACATTTACCACTGGTAGAAATTTATTGAGATTTCATCCAGATGGCGGAACCGCAGGAACACAGGGTTGTATTGGACTTACATGTGGAGCCGCTGGACTAAGAAGTTTTAGAACAAAAATGAATGATTACTTAAGTAACAATACAAGTATTAATGTGAACGTTAATATTACAAACAATCCAGATAATGATGGTAATTAAAATTAAATATGCTTTTTTTTTTCTAATATTCTTTTGTTATTCTTGTAAAGAGAAGGTTAAAGATAGTGCTGACAATCTAATTATAAATAAAGATACGTTGACAGTTATTAATACAGATTCTAAAGCAGAAATAAAAAATACTGCTGATAAAACTAAATTTAATATTGAGACTTCAATAAATAAAATTAGTCTTTTGGATAGTGAAAGTCTTCTTAGGGTTATTACGTCACCTATTTTTTTAGAAAATATGGAAAGTGAGTTTCCTGAGCTAATTATTTTTAATAAAGATAATACCCAAAAACTTACCTTATTAATTTACCCTGGAAGTGAAAAAAATAATGTTAGTTATTTTATTCTCGAAAAAAGTAACAAAGAACTTAAAGGAGATAATGTCTTTGATCTAGAAATAGAAAATTTTAAAACAAATAATGATGTAACACTAGGGGTGGAAAGTGAATTTATTAAAAACAAATACTTATCTAATGAAATAAAATTAAATATTGAAGGTAATAAAGATGGAAGTAAAATATTGTCTTATTTTATAGATGATTTTGAACACCCTTTTTTGAAAGAATATAATATGCCAATTTATTCTGCAAAAT
>Ga0105356_10004775_pt1 | contig 13034 bp, 14 predicted proteins | sample GOMGulsemesocosm_3_FD_83502 | JGI IMG/M metagenome (GOLD analysis project Ga0105356, IMG submission 83502) | Methane-oxidizing microbial communities from mesocosms in the Gulf of Mexico - GOM9D Gulf of Mexico | ecosystem: Environmental > Aquatic > Marine > Cold seeps | place: Gulf of Mexico...
TTAGTTTAATTAACCAAGGTCTGTCAGATATTACCGAATTAATTTATCAGTCTTATGCGCTATTGGCTTCATCAGAACATGACTTTATTATTGACGTGAAAAATGTCACCTCATTAAAGGAAGACAGTCAGTTATTTGACTTTTTATCCAACTTATCTGGTGTGAAAACAGTGACATTAACTAAGGCTCAAGGTGATGTTCGTCGTTTCAAACTAGATTTAAACGGTTCAAAGGCTTCACTATTAGCGTCATTAAAATTGAATAAAAAGTTAACGCAAAAAATTGCTCCTCAGCTAGATGACTTATCAAAAGAACAGCAATTTGGCCAACGTGATGGGGTAGATACAAGCTTTGATGAACTAACTCATCATGGTGTGAAAGTTATTGTACTCGGTGAAGATAATGTAAAAGCGCCGACGTTGGATATAGATTCTCAAAGTAATACTCATGGTGATACTCTTATAAATGAAGATATGAGCCAGCCAAGCATTATTGATACAGCGAACTCAGCCTCAGGTGTTGAGCTTAGTAGTAACACATCATCTTCTGAGCATTTGCCTACTTTAGCTGAGGCCAAACCACTGTTAAATATTGTGCCTAGTATTCCCGTTTTTTATTGGGAGCAAGGATGAAGCAAGTAGCTCAACTTACCCTGATGGTACAATTACCTGATGATGAGACTTTTGATAGTTTTAAAAGTGAACTGAATCAAGGTATAGCAAGTCAGTTAAAAGCTTATATTGAACAAAAGCAGAAAACACCGCACAGTTTTTATTTATTTGGTTTATCAAGTGTAGGTAAATCGCACTTACTTCACGCAAGTAGTAGTTATGCAGCCCAGTTAGGCAAGTCTTCAGTGTGTTTATCCTGTGCTGAACTGAAGCAGTTACCCGTGGAAGTTTTGGATGGTTTAGAGCAAATAGATTTAATTTGTCTTGATGATATTCATTTAATTGCTGGTGATGAGCGCTGGCAACAAGCAATCTTTGATTTATTCAACAGAGTGCTAGAACAAAACAATTACTTATTAATTTCAGGTGATGAAAGTGCTCAGCAGTTGGGCATTAGTTTGCCCGATCTTGTTTCAAGACTCTCTTGGGGGCTCACTGAGCAAGTAAAACAACTTGATGATGAAGAAAAAATAACTGCATTACAATACCGTGCTAATCAACGCGGTTTGTTTTTATCTGATGAGGTTGTGAAATTTTTACTTAATCGATTAAGTCGAGATATGGGCAGCCTAATTGAATCGCTTGATGTCTTGGATAAAGCTTCAATTCAAGAGCAACGAAAAATAACGATTCCTTTCATCAAGGAAGTATTAAAGCTTATTAGTTAATGTTTAACTGATGCTATCTAAACAAAAACGCGACTATGTTAGTCGCGTTTTTTATCTCTAAATTATCTTACAGATTAAGCTAAGCTTTAGCTTTTAATGGCCATGTTCTAATGCTTAGGTAGTGCCTTTTCATAATAACGTTCAAAGTTACCTTCGAGCTTAATGGTATTGTTTTCTGGTGAATATTGAGCAAACACAGGGGGAATGGAGAAGCTTTTTAACCTGTTAAGTGCTGGCTCAGGACTGATGCTTAAGTTTTCAATCCAGCTTTCTCCTGCTACCATTTCAATCGGAGCTAACACTGAGTTCATTGCTGCTTGGCTATCAAATTCAGGTAAAACACGACTAGCGCTAAATAGTACTCTCTCTCTTAACTTATCATCGCCAATACGGCCTCGTTGCCCCCAAGTAACAATGTAATCAGATCCTGTAATAGCGTCGCCCGTTGGCTGATTGGTAATAGCTACATCACGCATAATGTCAAAGCGACTTTGCATCATCAACTCTTCAAATAACATGGCATAATCTTCTCGCGTGCTTGAGTAAGCGTAAAAATCAGTGGCACGGTCAGGGCTAAAGAATCCTTCTATATCGGTAGGCAGGTAATTTTTTTGTGTCTGGTTTGCTGTTTCACCGGCAAAGCTCACTTGGCCTAAGTCGCGCATTTCTTGACTTGCTAATGGCAAAGCAATGGCAAGTTGATCTGATTCAAAATCGCTACTGATAGCAGCATCAAGTACACGTTTACCACTATCATGAATATACCATTCATTACTTGGGAAAAAGTCATTAGCATGAGCTAGTTCATGATACATTAATGAAGTTAAGCGATATAAACCATCTTCTGCAATTCGGTTTACCCGAGTTGATTTACTATAACTATAACTGGCGTTGGCATTATCTTTTACGTAGCGCCAAGGCATAACAAATTGTAAGTCATTACCAAAATCAGCCCGGTAATCTGGTGCCTCATTAATAGTATCTCGCTCTTGTGGTGTTAACCAAAAGTTTTCGGCATCTAAATAAATTGCCCCTGTTGCTGCCCAGTAAAAAGAAGGTCGGATATCATAAGCAATAACGATAGCGGTAGTTGCTCTTAACAAATTTTTTATATCATTATGGTTGTCATTGTTGATTAAGAAGTCTTTAAAACGTTCACCCATCCATTGATGAGAAACAACAACGCGATCCATAATATCCTCTACAGAAGGTGTTGCTGATGAACCCTTAATCTCTTCGGCAAGTAAAGGTGTTTGCGCTAAGGTACATGAGCTGTTTAAGCTGTTTGAATAAACACAAGCGACCAAATCGCTAGCATAAGGGCTGTTACTGTTATAGGCAAAAACGCTGGCTTTTCTATCAGAAAAATAAGCATTATCACTAATTGATGGGGCAGGCTCAACGAGGACAGCAACTTTGTCACTATAGACATTGCCACTGTTGGTATCTGTTGCTGAAACTTTAAAGCTAATAATCGTATCTCGCTCAACACTAGGAGCATCAAAAAATATGGCTGATTTACCATCACTATTTTCTGCTGTTAGGGTTACCTCTGGCCCTGAAACTTGTTGCCAAACCAGTGTACTGCTCTTAATACTGTCCTGTATTTCACTGCGGTAGGATACTTTGTTCTCTGCTAATACCTCATGGGATAAACGTGCCGTAAGTCTATGGTAACTTTCAGCAACAGTAATGTTCTTTGTTAGGGATTTCTCAATACTGCCATTAAGAGTAAAGTTAACACTGAAGCTATAATCACCTGCTGTAGTAGGCGTGAAAGAAATAACCTTACTGGTTGTCGCGAGAAGCGTAACCGAGTCACCAGCAGTTTGCTGCCAGTGAATATTAGTGACAGCGTCATTAGGGTAGTGAAGAAGAAGGTCAATGCTTTGGTTTATATTCTGTGTTTCATCGAGCTGCACAATATTATCAAGTGGGTAGTCTGTTTCATACTTATGACAAGCTGTTAATAATGTGACTAGTGATAATGATAGTAGTAAGTTGATGTTGACAAAATTTAAGCGCATTCACCTTTTCCTTTTATTTTTTAGTGGCATGACCTAGTTTGAGTTACTCTTTGTCTTTCTTTTTTCTAATGCTCAAACCAAGTTCCTGACCTCGAAATTTAGCATAATAAGTCGCACCAAAGAACATGGCGCTAGCAAAAACTAACTCTAATATTGCCCAAATTCTGTCTGCTGGCAATACCCAAAGTGTTGTTAAACTATGTAAAAGGTAGATCAAGACAATAAAGTTAGACCAAGCGTAAGTGAAAGGATTACCTTGTAACATGCCTTTTAAAGGGAATAAGAGTGGTAGTGTGAACATCAAAAGTGATGTCGACGCACTTAAACTTTCACTTGGGCTAAGTACAATTAGCCAAAGAGGCATAAAAATGAGTAATGAAAAATAGCCTATTAAAGCGATTTTTTTATAGGTATTGGTAGCGAGTCTTTGTTTGTTCATAGTGACTTTTAAATTTAATGAGTTAACTTTATTGATTGTCTATTGCCGACAGGTTAATTTTCTACAGGTTAATAATCGGCTGTTAATTATGACTTTACATTATTGAACGTTAGAAAAAAGTTAAAACGTTTTCTGGCGGGCGGCCAATAATTGCTTTATTGCCATCAGTGACAATAGGGCGTTCAATTAGTTTTGCTGTATTTGTCATCGCGATAATTAATTGCTCTTCATCAGCATCTTTTAAATTTTGCTCAGAAAACTCGGCTTCCTTAGTACGCATCATTTCTATTGCTGAACAATTAAGTTGCGATAATAGTCGAGTAATTTCACTTTGCTCAAGCGGTGTTTTTAAATATTCAACAATGGTTATTTCTTGTTGTGTTTTTTGTGCTTGCTCTTCAAGTAAAGCAAGGGTCTGACGGCTTTTAGAGCATCTAGGGTTATGGTAAATGGTGAACATTATATTTCCTTTAGTATTTGGCCTGTAAGTTATCTTACTCACAGGCTGATTTGGTTAATTAGTGGTGTTATTGTTTTTATATGGTTATAAGCGCTTTAAGCGATTTTCTTCTTCTTGAAATTGTAAGATGCGAGCTTTCGCTCGTTTTTGCATCAAGGGCTGCTCTTCGAGAAAGCTATAGCTTGTTTGTAATTCATCGATGGCTTTAGCGTAACCACCTAATAAGGCGAATACTTCGGCTTTACTCATATGCATCAAGCCAGTTTTACCCTGGGAGCGGTATAGCGTGGTTAATATATCATATGCGATGAAATTCCCCGGGTTGACTAATAAAAAATCTTGTAATATTTGCGCTGCAAGCTCGTAGTTTTTTACCGAAAGCAAAGCATTCGCGTAGTTTAAACTGACCACCTGATTATTTGGCATAAATAAATTTAATTGCTCGAGCATAGCAATGGCTTTGTCGGCTTGATTATTGGCAATATAAACGTCAGTTAAGGCATCAACATAAAATAAATTGTTTTTATCGTTTTGTTTTAAACTTTCTAGTAATTGTAAGGCTTGGTCGGTTTGTTTATTTTCAAAATATGATAATGCTAAACCATATTGTGCAGCTTCTTTAATTGCATAACGTTTTTTAGCAAGCTGTAGTTTAAAATAACTGATATTTGATTTTGCATTGCCCTGGTATCTTGATTTTAATCTGGCCTTGGTTAGTTCAAAGTCTAAACTTGGTGGTAGCGGTCTTACTGGGTAGCTTAATGCACGTTGACGAGCATCAGTTATACGAGATTCTGGCATGGGGTGAGTGAGTAACATGGCAGGTGGCTTGCTAGAATAGCGATACTTTGCAGACATTTTACTAAAAAAACTGGCAGCAGCTTGAGGGTCAAAGTTACTCTTTGCTAACAAAGCGATACCTACTCTGTCGGCTTCTTTTTCATTACCTCGGGTGTAGTTTATACTTGCTTGTTGAGTTGCTGCCATACTTGCGGTTAGCGCAGCCATACCAACGGTAGGGTTAACTAAGGTCAGTAATACACTCGATAACATAGCTGCCATTGTTAAGCTTTGTGTTTGACTCTGTGATTCTAACCGACGAGCTAAGTGACGTTGGGTTACATGAGATATTTCATGGGCAATAACTGAGGCTAGCTCACTTTCTGTGTCAGCAGTGGTGATTAAACCACTATGAATACCGACGTGGCCACCAAAAAATGCGAAAGCATTCAATTCGCTATTATTTATAAGGAAAAACTCAAAAGCATAATTAACCCCTTGAGCATTTTTAACCAAGGAGTTACCTAAGTGATTTATATACTCAATCAGCACAGGATCTTGAATTAAGGGTTGTGAAGCGCGCAACTGGCGCATCATTGCTTGACCAATTTGCAGCTCTTTATCCGTTGATAATACGCTGTAACCTGAAATGCCTATATCAGGAAGTTTGTTCTTATTGTTATAATTATCATTTGCACTGGCATTAAAGCTTGTTGCGCTAGCAATAACTAATGTTAGCAATAGGGCGGTAAACATCGGTTTAAGGTTATACAATCTTACATCCTAGGGTCATAATTGAACTATATATAGGTGATCTAACTTTCTTTGAGCGACTTAATATGGGTATATTTAAATTATTTAGCTCTCTTGAGTAAGAATATTACCATTTCTTTTGGAAATTTCTTGATAAAACTCTGCAATACTATAGCCTTTGACCACATTAATCTGAAAAGATTCGCTTAGAATTGTTATTAATTCTTCTACTTTGTAATGTGCATATTTTAACAAGGCAATATCAGCTTCGTCACCGCTTTGAAAACAGAAAATGGCAAAGGCAACTAAACTGTTAAGCCGAAAAAGCATTTGCATTTTTTCAGGCTGCCAAGTATTAAAAGGACAATTACCCTTATCTATCATACCCTGTGTAACCACTTTCCCGTCTACGGCAGGGTAGCAATGTAGCTCATAACCCATATCATTAAATTCATGGCGTAAAACAATTTGAGGCTTTTGCTTACCCTTTAGACTGCCATTAAACCCTTTTTGTGCATCTAGAAAAGCCAAATTCCATGTGCTTGGATGTAAAATCTGTTTATAAGCGCTATCAAAGCCATGGGTTAGTATACCGTCTAAGTCTCCCAGTGAAGAAGAAAATAGTTGATATACTGCAGAGACATCCCCCCAATTGATCTTTTTCTTATATGCGTTAATTTCTTTTAAGCTAGCCTTTGGGTTTAATGAACTCATTTAGTTAAGGTTCCGAATAATAAGTTGTTTTCAAAAAGGCTTACCTAATTTTCATAAGACTTACTTATAGAGGTGCGATATGATATCTCTACTCTGCACAATAGTTTAATTGTCGCAAATAAGTGAATTAAACTAAAGCGCTCTTTTATCTAATCTAGGCTGAAATGATTTATAAATATGATGGTACAGGGGAAAAGTGTCCCGTACCTTTGGTTCAATTGCGTTTGTTACTGAAAAAAATGCATGCTGGTGATAAATGCATAGTCACCATTAATGATTCAGGCTCACTTAAAGATATTCCCAAGTTACTTAAGAAACAGGGGTATCAGTACAGTGAAAAAAATGATGTTAATGGAGTTGTTCAGATTTGTATTCAAGCTGCCAACCAGGCGGCCCAAAAAATAAAATAGGTTGTTATGTTTAAGTTATTTAGTGATTGGTATACCCGAAAGTTCTCAGATCCTCATGCTGTCACCCTAGTCGTCATTTTAATATGTATTGCGTTATTTATAGCGCTATTTAGTAGTTTACTTATGCCGGTTTTTGTTGCTATTGGATTAGCTTTTTTATTAGATCTTCCTGTTAATAAGTTAATGCATAGCTCCATGTCGCGCATGAGTGCCACCGTGGTTGTTGTTGTGACCTTTCTTAGCTTTTCTTTATTGGCTGTTTTAGGGTTAATGCCAATTATCTGGAAACAAAGCAGTAATTTATTGCAAGAAGTCCCTCATATGATTACTCAGGGACAAGGCTATTTATTGACCTTGCCAGAAAAATACCCAGAGTTAGTGCAGGTTTCTCAAATAGAGAGCTTCATTGTTATGGTGAATGACAACCTACTGGAATGGGGGCAGGTTGCACTTAAAGCCTCATTAAACTCTATTTCTGATATTGTTGCCTTAATGGTATATCTAATCCTAGTTCCGTTAATGGTGTTTTTCTTTTTGAAAGACAAAACTGAATTACTCGCTAGTATGGCGAATTTTTTGCCAAAAGAGCGCCGTATGGCTATTCAAGTTGGTAACGAAATGAACCAGCAAATTTTAAATTATATCCGCGGTAAAGTAATTGAAATTTTGATTGTCGGTGCGTCAACAACCATAGCTTTTATATTTCTTGATTTACAATATGCCTTATTGTTGGGCGTGTTAGTTGGTTTGTCAGTACTTGTCCCTTATGTTGGAGCAACGGTTGTTACTTTCCCTGTCATGTTGGTGGGATTGTTTCAGTTTGGTCTAACAAGTGAATTTGGTTATGTCATGCTTGCTTACGGTATTATTCAGGCACTTGATGGCAATGTAATTGTACCTTTATTATTTTCTGAGGCTGTTAACTTGCACCCTGTTATTATTATTATAGCGGTGATATTTTTTGGTGGTTTATGGGGATTTTGGGGCATATTTTTTGCTATTCCTTTAGCTACATTAGTCAAAGCCGTAATCAATGCTTGGCCAACAATTCCAGAACCTACAGATACGAGTGAAGCACAGTAGTTCTGTTAGGGCCGTTAGTGCAGATTAAACAAAGGAATTTAAGATGAAAATAACATATACACAAAGGGTTATGCCCGCACATAAACGCATGGCGCTTGTAGCACATGATAATAAAAAAGCAGACTTAATTGCCTGGGCACAAAAACGTAGTGAAGATTTAAAGTATCACCACCTTTTTGCCACGGGGACAACCGGCACCTTATTGAGTTCAGCCATAGGCTTACCGGTAAAGTGTTTGTTTTCAGGTCCTATGGGTGGAGATCAGCAGCTTGGTGCGTTAATAGCCGAAGGCGAAATTGATGTGATGATTTTTTTCTGGGACCCTTTAGATGCCGTGCCACACGACCCTGATGTAAAAGCACTATTAAGGTTAGCTGCAGTATGGAATATTCCCGTGGCAACAAATAAGTCTACTGCTAACTTTTTAATGGACTCAGAGCGTATGACAAAAGAGAGTGAAATTGAAATACCTGACTATGCAGGGTATTTAGCTGAGCGCACAAAATAATACCGCTATTCTATGGCCACAAAGCAGTTTAATAGATATAAAAAACGCCAAGTTAACATGATTAACTTGGCGTTTTTTGTTCTTAATTTGTATGTGTTAACTTTTAATTCTTAACGTTGGTGACTAGTTAACGTTACGACTTTAATTCATTTAAAATTGATAGCACCACATCATGATGTTCTTTAGTTTTAAACTTATTAAATACATGGCTAATCTTGCCATCAAGGCCTATCAGAAAACTCAAACGATGAATACCATCGTATTCTCTACCCATAAATTTCTTTAAGCCCCAAACACCAAACTGATCGGCTACCTGGTGATCGACATCTGATAATAATGAGAAATTTAATTCATCTCGTATACAGAACTTAGTTAAGCGTTTAACTTCATCAGGGCTAATACCAAATACAACAGTATTTAATGCATCAAGCTCAGCTTTACTATCACGTAAACCTTGTGCCTGAACAGTACAGCCGGGGGTCATCGCTTTAGGGTAAAAATACACTAATACCTGTTTCTTACCAATATAGTCAGCCAGTGAGATTGATTCATCATTTTCATTAGCTAGCGTAAATAGTGGCGCTATATCGCCAACGGTTAAAGTATTCATAGTAAACTCACTTTTGATTAGGAATGAAGGTAGTTTTTTAAGGCTCTATAATCTTATCCTTTAAAAATAAGCGCATGACTAATTATAATAAATTAGCATTGGCTTGTTTGATAAGACCTTGTACATCGGTTTGTTGGCATAATTCTAAAAAGTCATGCTCAAGTTCATCAATACTGATTCTTTCTGTCAAGGCAAATAAGATGTTAGCGCTCATATGGTTTGTCTTTGGATCTATTTCTGACTTTAACGAGGATATGTCAATTTTGCGAGTTGCAAAGAAAGCAGTCATTGCTTTTAAAATACCTGGCTGGTCAATACCGGAATATTCAGCTTGGTAATGATGAACCAAGTCAAAGGTTCTGTGACCTGAAGTTCGCTTCATCATAGTGATTAAATCTAAACTATGGGCTACTTTAGGGATTCTAGCTTCAATCTTATTTATTGCTCGAGTATCTCCATTAAGCAACATGATAAAAGTAAACTCTGAGCCAAATATGGCCATTCGGCTGTCTAATATATTACATTCGCATTCACTTGCTAATTTAGTTAATTCACTAACACAACCCGTTCGGTCCGCTCCCATTGCTGTTAGCACTAAATATTGTGACATTCATTACGCCTAAGTTGTCAAGAAAGGCGCATTGTAACTGATTGAGGTTAAAGTTGGAATCATCTTGAATTTTTGTGGTCATATAACTTGTGTTTGTAAAATCAGCCAAGTACCATGGGGCGCAATATGTAGCCTTATTTATATCAAAATATTTTTTAGTGAGCTTAGTTGGGTCTTAAAAGTAAAGAGCCTAAGCCACAGGAGTTTTAATGAGTTGTAGAGTCGTTTATTTATCATTGTTAGCCTTATCACTATCAGCTTGCGGATCCGTTAATAATAAACAAGCTGATGGAAATTTTGATTATCAAAATAAACCAGAGGCAAATGAATTGGTGATCCCCGCCAATTTGAACAAACCAAAGCAAGCAAAAGATTTTTATGTTTCGAGCAAAATAAATCACAAAGGTCCTATTGGTAAAAATATGGACATTAGGGCTCCTTCACTGGTTATGCCTATCGCAGCTTCGTCGCGTGTGGTCGATGAGTCAGGTATCTCTATCATTTGGTTTGATAAAGTATTAGAAGATAAAGATTTATTAGAATTTATCGAAAATGTTATCAAAGAAAAATTAACAGAAGACCAAATCAGTTACCACTATATTGAAGAAGATATTGAAGTGACGTTAAGTAAAGTCATTGAAGGGTCTACTAGCTTAAAAGAAACCAGTATCAAGCGAGAAGGCATCAAAACGGCAATAATTGAATCGGACTGGTATCACAATGAAGTTGATGTTGGCTGGGTTTTTGAGGATATACAACTTTCTAAGAGTGTACGTTTTCGTTACCAATTGTTAGCTAAAGCTCATGGTCGCAGTGTATCACTACGTGTTTCACTGGTAGATTTTTTACAAACAGATGAATTGGGCGGCAGTAATACAATGGACCCGATTGATAAGCAGCGTGCGGAAAAAGGCATGTTAAATGAACTCATTTCGGCGGTTGATTATAATTACCGTGTGCAACAACGAAAAGATCGCTTAACAAGAGCTAACCAAAAGTTAGTGACATTTGGTAAAAACGTCGAAGCAGAAGATGCTTATGTTATTGAAATGAGCTTAGAAAATTTATGGGCCAATATGCCTATATTCTTTGAAAAGCATGGCTTTACAATCACCGACCTTAATGAAGATAAAAAGATCTATTATGTAGACTTTATTAAACCTGAAACTAGCGTTTGGGACAGTATTTGGGGTGATGATGTACCTGTGATTGATGTTAATGATGCACACTACCAGTTTGTATTATCATCAGTTGATGAACTTAACCAGAAGACGATAGTTACCATATATAATGCTGCAGGCGAACCATTACCTTTAGAAGCATTAGAGCGTATTTTCCCTGTTATTGAAAAAGGTTTATCGTTTAGAGATGTGTTCTAGCATTTTCTTTAATCTCTGATTAACTAAAGTCATTATGTATTTTGTGACATAAAAAAAACTCCGCAAGTCGGAGTTTTTTTATGTCAAATCTACTAGAAAGTATTAGAGTATTTGTTGGTACATGATGTTTCTAAACTATTTTTTATCAATAGTATGCATCTTGTGAGTACTCTTATTTGTTCTTGGTAATGTTTCTTGTAAGTCGTTTAAACTCTTTTTACGCATTTTTTGTTTTGAGCTTTTTTGAAAGGTACTCAAGTTCCCGATGATGATAACAACAGTTATCACTATCATAAATATAGCTAACCAATTATCCATTGACATGTCTCATAATTATTTATCCGCTTGGTTATTGTGTCTGCAGTATAACATTTGTTGCAGGTGAGCAGATATTATTAATATATCGCGCAGCAATGGCATCTAGATTTTCAATAATGACGTCGCTACCTAAAATACTACTATTTCTTAATGCATCTGCGAGCAAGGCTATATCAAAAGTTTGTTGATATTGCGTAGCTAACGGTGCGTAAGATAAATGCCAAGGCTCTGCGGCAACCCCTCCTTGATAGCTTGCATAAGGAAAATAAAACCCATAAAGGTGTGCATGCTTGGCTAACCACTCAGATAACTTAGCTAAAGGGCCTTGCTCACTGTATTCCCAAGGCTCAAGTTGCAATTGGTAGCCTTTTGCTAACAAGTTAGGCGCATATACGTCAATATCAGAGCCCCAATGGTGCCTACTTGCACCAGGTAGAGCTGAATAAAGCAGAATGCTGTGGATTAACTCTAGGGGCGATAAATATTCAGAAGCTATAGTATCGCCAGCCATATTTTTAATGGCTGTTTTTCCTGAAAACTTGTTGTTCCATAACATTAGCTGTCGGTCAAAAGACCGAAAACCACTGGCAATTTGTAGCTCAATGGCATCAGTTTTAGCTGCAGCAACTAAAGCCAGCCAAGCAACTTTCATTTCTTGATGAATAGCGACTCTTTCATTTAAGTACTGAAGGTGCTGCTCCGTTTGGCCAAGCACTTGTTCTATGGTGATGCTATTAATTGGTTTCATTCCTTAGAATAAAGCTATTACAAGCCGATATCTTTATGTGTACACAAAACATTAACCAAACAATGGTAATAAATATCTACGAGTTGCTCTAAATCATGACAAGATACTGACTCATTAACTTGATGAATAGTTGCATTACAGGGACCTAATTCAATCACTTGTGCGCCAGTTGGAGCTATAAATCGACCATCTGAAGTACCACCAGAGGTTGAAAGCTGAGTTTGTTTTCCTGTTACTGAATGTATTGCTTGACTAACGGCATTTAAAAAACCATGTTTTGATGCAACTTGTTCTGTAATAAAAGGCTTACCATTGAACGTCCACTTTATATCATAATCAAGTTTATGTTTGTTGAGGACAGACTCAACCTGCTCAACAATTATTTGATCTGTTAACTCGGTACTATAACGCAAATTAAATAATGCGGTAATGTGCCCAGGAACAACATTGGTAGCACCAGTACCAGCATGGATATTTGATAGTTGAAAACTGGTGGCAGGGAAATATTCATTGCCCTGATCCCATTGTGTCTCGCTTAGTTCAGCTAATGCAGGCATGGCTAGGTGAATAGGGTTTTTAACATGTTCAGGGTAGGCAACATGGCCTTGTTTACCTTTAATGTCCACTTCAGCCGAGATAGAACCACGTCGACCATTTTTCACTACATCACCTACGGAATGAGTGCTTGATGGCTCGCCCACGATGCAATAAGTGATTTTTTCATTGCGTGCTTCTAAAGTATCAATAACCTTGGTGGTGCCATTAATAAAAGGGCCTTCTTCGTCACTAGTAATCAAATAGGTAATGGCTCCTTGATGATCTGGATGATCTTTAACAAATTTCTCTGTCGCAACAA
>Ga0105356_10004784_pt1 | contig 13023 bp, 37 predicted proteins | sample GOMGulsemesocosm_3_FD_83502 | JGI IMG/M metagenome (GOLD analysis project Ga0105356, IMG submission 83502) | Methane-oxidizing microbial communities from mesocosms in the Gulf of Mexico - GOM9D Gulf of Mexico | ecosystem: Environmental > Aquatic > Marine > Cold seeps | place: Gulf of Mexico...
CCTCTATTTCCGGTTGACTGAAACAAATATTTAGGCTCCCATTTTTCAGAATGGCTACTGTAAAAACCACCTTCCTCGTAATATACTCTAAGCCTAGCAGCTGCTTCTCTAACTGTATCAGTAATCGGAATACGCTTGAATTTCCTAGTTTTCTGCTCATGAATATCGATAAATTCATTACCTTCAACGTCAGAAAATTTAATTCTTAGGAGATCACCAGCCCGCAATGCAACATTGCATCCTATTAAAAAACACTCAGCCTCTCTTGGTGTCTTATTCTCATTAAGCCAGTCATACATTCTTTTTACATCATTTAAATCTCGTAATGGTTCTACTTCCATTTTCTTAATCTCATAAAAAAGCTCAGGCCTCTATTCCTTTTGGTCGTTCCGCGTAAGTGCGGGAAGGAATAAAAAACCTGAGCTTTGTTAACTTACGTAATAGGCCGACCAAAGCCTTAAACTGATTCTATCAAATTTCCTCCTTTATGCAAACTTACATCAACGACATTATTTAGATTCAAAAGCTAGATCAATGCAGTTATTAAGCCCCCCGCATTGATCGTGCGCTTTCTCTGCTATGTACCCAAGCATTGCCCCATAACTGATAATAATGACGAGTAATATGGGGTAAAAAAGTTTATCTTCCATATAGTGCTACTCCGACATTTCTACGATTTAAGTACTGGTAGTTTACTGGTATCAATGACTTTGACGTGACCACACCTACCAGCATCTTTATACAAATAACCAGCCTTAATTTCTTTCTCAACAGTTCCAATAACTACTTTGCAATATTTATCATTATCCCAACCAACAACTACACAACTTCTTATTGGCGCTTCTTTCCCTGAAATATCCCCCAGTTCAGTAATTGGGTAGTCTGTATATGCTTTCATTCAAATTTACCTCTTCGACTAATATTAAAGTAAGTCACAATCGCAGCCGTCTTGACCGCAATATGGACAACACCTCTCTTCTTCCTGTTCCTCACATTCACAATCTGTTTCGCCACATTGATCACATGTTCCAAAACTTGAGTCGTAACTCATAACTATTTACTCCGACACTAATTCAATTTGATTAGATTTTTAAGCTCGTCTTCTGCTAACACGAGATTTGCTCTAGTTATGCTTTCAGCGTCTTTCTTCATCTTCTCGAAGTTATCTGAGAAAACAACAGTAGGGCTTATAGCTTCCGTAAGTCGGTCTACTATTTTTTGGATTTTTTGCAAATCTAACGAAATCATTACGCGTGGATCTTCCATTTTCTTATCCTGTTTTAAGGTTGTTAGTTCGACATTTAAGATACTTGGTTGTATGTTTCTTCGAATATGTCAGGTTTGCATGGGTAGAACTCACCACGTACGCCTTTGATTATATAATCCCCAATGTCAGCTTTTTGAGTTTCGTTATCACTCTCAAGCGTTTTGAGTCTTAACCCATCAAAAATAACCCCGCTTTCGTAGTCGTACCACCTATCACTTGCAATAGGACTTTTTGTGTCTGGTGCCCCGTAGATAAATGTGTACACCTCTTTGATATTATTTTTAGTTAGCTTTATAGCTTCGATTGGTATTGGTTTTTTAACATACTTATTCATAATACTTTCCTCTGTTTTAATAGTTAACTAACGACATTATTTAAAGTTAAGCGGTGGTTGCTGCCTGCTGAAGCGTGATGTACTCCAGCTACAGTTGTGAAAGCGCCAACCCCAAAACGGGACAAGTCTTCGCTTATTCATAACTCTTTACTCCGACAAAATGACTACTCAGGCGTCCAATCGTCAGCATTAACATGGTTCTCATAACCTTCTATATTGCCGTTACCGTCAACATTAAAAATAATGTAATCACCATAACCGCGGTCTCCATGACATAACCCACTAGGCACATAGTTGTTATGCCGTGATGCGACCACTTCTTTTTCATCATTAAGCAAGTAGTACGTACCAGCGTCACAGATTTTAAAATGGAAACTAGCTGTAGTGCCGTTCGGCCAATCAATAACTTCGCCATTTTTTAAATCAATGGTTGGTGTCCATACCTCTCCATTTTTAAACGGTACGGTTTCGCCTGATTCGAATTGTTCGTCATTTATTATTGCGTCATCCCAATACCGCACGTTTGCTTCAACTTTTAAATATCTTGAATTTTCCATGATTTGCATTCCTGTTTTTTAAGGTTGTATGTTCGACAAATTAACGTTTAAAGTTTGGTATTGAGTAAAAACGACCATCAACGCCATAGCTATACCGTGACCCATGATTGTGACTTTTTGTCTTGATGCCACGCTCACATTTTCTAAGTTTTCGCGCTATATGTTTGTTCTTTTTCATATTTACCTCTTCGACATTTTAACGTTTTAAGCTTAAATATTACCTATTTTAGCTTCTTCCTGGTGATGCTCTCGCACCTCGATGGCTTTCTGTTTCCGCTTTTTCTCAGCTTCCAGGTTATCCCAGTACGGAGAGTTTCTATATTCATCAGATGTTGCTTTAGGTTTTGAGTTTTCCCCATATCCTGAACTCATTTTCCCACCTCTCGTTTATGTGTTCGCTCTATATGTTGTTCAACAATACCCTGCTTAGTTTTAACTGGCAGATGCTTATCTTTACGTACGTTAATAATCTCAGTTAATAGCCGATTAAAGTGTGCTGTTAAATGAATAGTAGTCTTATTAATCTTATCCATGCTTACCTCTTTGTGAATTGCATAACCGAACTTTACAGGATGAATCTATTATAATCAAGTTATAATTTAATTATAGTTTTAGCTTGATATTCTAACCGCATAGGTCTAGTATTAATTCCATCAACAAGGAGAAGCGCTATGACAGTTTTTGAGGTTCGGTGTTGCGATCAATGTAAAGCAATAAAGGCATACGGGAAAAAGCATGGTGTAACAGGCGAAAACGAAGCAGCTTTGTTATGGATTAAAGACGGCATGGCTGCACAATGGGCTATAGACAGAGATAAGGAAGAACAACAATGGACACAACTTTAATTTCGTAAACGGACAACTGGGGGACAACATGAAAAACACACTATACGGAATCATAATCCTGTTTTGCTTTATAGCAGCAGAAACGATTGACCAGCAAGAAGCGGTACAAACACAACAATACTCACAAGGGGAATAATATGATCGATGAACTAGAAATACTGAAGACGATAATAGGCGATATAACAGGTGTTGGAATATGGGGTGTAGTTGCTTGGATATTATACAAACTGGCTACGGCAGGAATGATGCTAGGTGCCTTTGTGTATACCGTTAAGACTGCATACGCTTTGTTTTCTTGTCCTATTACCAAATCAGAAGCTGAAAGCCTTAAAGATGATAACCATAAGCTGAAAAGAGAAGTTGAGGACGAAAAGCATAAATGTAAAACGGAAGTAGAAAACCTAAAGCATATGTATAAAATTTTGAAGGAGGCGTCTGATGAATCATCTAGAGCTTCAGCAAAGGCAGAATAGAGCAGCGTTTAACTCTATAGCGGCACAACAACAAGCAGCAGGACAAGCAGCAGGACAAGCAGCTTTTGGCGGGCTTGGTGGGTTAGGTCAAGCTGCATGCTTTGGAATTAGTCACGCTAGTGGATACGTACACAACACATCGATTGAATATGAAATGCAAAACGATTTAGACGCATACTTAAAAGACTGGAAAGGGGAATAACATGACAGATTGCGACGAGGACTTAAAAATAGCAAGCGTGCAAATAAGCGCTTTAGCTTTTGATATAGACTGTATGAAAAAAGAAAAAGAAATAACCGATATACGTTTGAATGGCTTTGAGAAGTGGCTAGAAGATCAAGCTATATATCCAGATGTATTAGACGTATTTAAAAAGATGGTGCGCAATGAGTTTAAGGGGGAAAAATGAGTTACACATACATGGAGATAGAAAGCCTGGAAGCTAAAGCGCAGGTTAATAATGAATATGATCAAGGTTATGATGATTGTATGAATAACAAGGCCGCTAAGCTTAACGCTAGCGAACAATATAATGAAGGGTATGGTTTTGCATACGGGATGATGGAGAGTCAAAGTGCAAGATGCAATTAAAAAACTGGCTGAGATACAGCAGGCATTAAGCGCGCCAAAAGGTCAGCGCAATGATTTTAGTAATTTCAACTATAGGAGTTGTGAGTCTATATTGCAGGCCGTAAAACCTTTAATGGGTGGCGCGTTAATACTTTTAACGGACGATATAAAGGTTATAGCTGATAGGGTTTATGTTGAAGCTACTGCTGAATTTCATTATGAAAATCAAGTTGTAAAGACGAAAGCTTTTGCTAGAGAGAATCTAATTAAAAAGGGGATGGACGAGGCGCAAATAACAGGCTCAACAAGCTCATACGCTCGGAAGTACGCCTTAAACGGTTTATTAATGATCGATGACAATAAAGATTCAGATAGTCAAGATAATAGAGAAGAAAAAAAACTACCTCCAGTATTGACGGATAATGATAAAACTTGGATCACTAATGTAAAGGCTGATCACTCAGTATTAGAAACAATTACAGATCCAACTTACAAAGCAATGATAAAAAAGGAATCGGGAATATGAATACCACTACAGAGATTAAAATATTAACTAGCGTAACAACTGAAGAAGTTTTGAAAGGCTTGGAAGTTGATGCTAAAGAATATGAAGGCTTATATGTTGATATGGAAAATAAGCCAGAACGAAAGTATGTGAAAGATAAAGCAGCTTTAATATCTGGAATGCTTAAAACTCTAGATCGTGCGCGTATCGACGAAAGCAAGAACTATAAAACTAAGGTGGAAGCTGAAGCGGCTAGCATCAAAGAAAGATTAGAGGCGGCCAATAAGCCTTTTACACTATTAATCGACGAGCACAAAGAAAAGCGAGCTAAGGAGCTGGCTAAAATTAAGGAGATTGAAGAGCGCAAAGCATTAGCTGAACAAAAAGAAGCGGATCATGAGTCTGCAATTATGGAAGATAAAGTTAGAACCTTTGAAAAAGCAGAAGCTGAAAAGGAGGCCAAGGAACGCTTAGAGGCTAAAAAGGCAGAAGTTGAAAAGGCAGCTAAAGAGCAAGCAGAACGAGAAGCACAAGCGGCTATCGACTTGGCAGAAGAAAAACGCATTGAAGCTATTCGCAGAGAGGAGCAAGCAACAAAGCAAGCTGAAGAGTCTGAGCGGTTAAAACTTGAAGCTATAGAAAACCAAAAGATAGCCGCTAAGCTGGCTGAAGAAAGACGCATTGAAGCTGAGAGGCAAGCTAAAATTGACGCAGAGAACGCAGCAGAAAGCGCAAGACTTCAAGAGGTTGAGCGCCAAAAGCAAGAAGAAGCGGCGGCATTGGCTGAACAGAAAAAGAGAGAGGCGAATAAGAAGCATAAAGGCGCAATCAATAGAGGTATTGTTGATGCGTTAGTTGCTGGAGGCATAAGCGCTGAAGATGCTAAACAGGTTGTAACGTTAGCGGCAAAGTTAAAGCTACCAAATTTAACCATTAATTATTAATAGAGAGAGTAAATAAATGAGTACTACAATTACAGGCAAACTAAACAAAGCAGCTAATCAATTCCAAGCTGGAGATTCAACAGGGTTCAGCGTTCGATTAGGCGTGAAGTATCGCGACCCTAAAACGAAGCAGGATGAATGGACAAACTACCAAGCGGTTATATTTGCTAAAGCTCCTGGTCAGATCCAATTCTATCAAAACGCATTAATCGAAGGTGCAGTAATTGAGGTTACATGTGAGCAGTTAAAAATTGATTCATACGATGGTAACAACGGTACTATTCTTTCAATTGATATGCTTAATGCTCGTTTAGGTTATGTATTCTCAGGAACTCAGCAGCCACAACAGCAACAGCAAGCGCCTCAGCAGCAATATCAACAACAAGCACCACAACAGCAGCAACAATACCAGCAACAGCCTCAACAGCAGCAAGCTCCTCAACAGCAATACGTAGACCAGAATGGACAGCCTCTTAGCCCTCAACAGGTTCAGCAGTATAATCAAGGAGGGCAGCAAATGGGAAAGTAGCGGGGGTCGTTGATGACTTCGACGACGATATCCCATTTTGAATTCACACGCGGTCTTATGGCCGCATAGCTTCCACCTATCAACTAATCAATTCTGATTAATAAATGCAATTATACAAATCGAGTGTTGATCTATACGATTCATGCTCGATTAACAGGGGGACAATTATGACAGCAGCACTACAATTTTTAGTTTTAATTATAGTCATATCAGGGCATGGATTGATGATTCAATGGAACGTAGAGCAAGAGTCTAAGCAAATCATAACAGCCATCCAAGACAACGGCTGTTCTAGCCACCAAGAGCTATCACCAACCAAGACTAACGCAGATGTGTATAACTACGCAGCGTTAAGCACAAGCTATAATAAAGGGGAATGAATGATGAGTCCAAGTGATATAGAAGTATTAATACATTACCACTGTAGTCCGTCTGTGCATCCTAGGCATGATGCTCCAGCGGTATCAGAGGCAGTAGAGCGGTTTATTAAAGATGATATTTTAGAGCCTGGAGGTATCGGAAGATTTCAGACAACCAGTAGAGGCAAGGCTTTACTGCAAGCGATATGCAATACAGCATACCCAACTCAGGCATGGATTGATGAAAGCGGTAAAATTATACAATTTGATTAACCCATAGAGGAATTGATGATGAATAAGAAATTATATCCATGGTTACCACTTGTAGGAATACCGCTTACAATTAAATCAGACGTAAGTGAAACAGGCCTAGATAAGAATGGAGTAAATATATGTAGCGGCTTGCTACAAGGAGTTTATATAGGATTATTGATAGTTTTGGTTTTAATGTAGCGAATGGAGGATAGAATGATGAGTGATAAAATAGTAACAATGGCTGCAAAGCTTGGTGATTCTACAAGACAGACACCAGAAATGATTTTTAATGAGGCTATTAGCTATATAGGCAAGGAGGGTGCATTTAAAGATGGAACTAAAGCGCTAGTACTCATGCTTGATGATACAGATGGTAATTATAACGTGTCGTGGATCAATGCAAATATGAAATCATCTGAATGCATGGCGTTATGCGAAACAGCTAAATATAGATTCCTATCTGAGATGGGTTATGTGCTCGGAACGAATGATATTGAAATAGTTTAACAACACTAATAAGGGGTAGAGAATGGGTGCGTATTATGAAATGCAATATTTTTGCGGCGACTATTATTTGATTTATCAGGATAGTTCTACTGACTGGAAAGAAAAGTCAATTAAGCTGTCTAAAGAACAAGTCGATAGTATAGATAACTTTCAGGCAGAACAAAGAGAGTCTGAAAGCAAATTTTTAAAGCTGAATATCGTTATGCTTGCAAAACAACAGTAAATCATTAAGAGGGGAATGAAGATGGAATTCGTATTTGGGTATACAAACCCTACAAGGGTCGAAGTTACAAACAGGCAGCAGAATGTAGAGTATAAAATAATAGAAGGGTTTGGAAGCGAAACAGACGTTAGAGCAGCAGTAGGGAACGTTTGGCGCGGAACTTACCAATATCATTTTAGTGGTTGGCATTCAGATAGAAAGCCAGCAATAGAAAGAATGGAGCAAAAGATTGAAGAACTAAAGCAAGAGTTAAAAGAGGTTGAATTTGCTTTAAAAGTTACAAAAAAGAAAACATGGCTAAAAACAAATTAATTTAATCAAATAAGGGGGATGTATGGATAGGTTTAGAATTACTAATTGTAATGATCCGAGAGGGAAACACTGGTGTGTATGGGATTCTGAAAGAAGAAATACTGTCTGCGCTAGATCTTGGGAAGAAAAAGATATTATCGAATTAGCTAGAATGCATAATAGTGGTGAAATAGAGCCTAACTATATAAGCAGATACATAAATCATGACGTTGAATTGCATTTAAACAAGACTGAACTTGCAAAATCAGAATAATATAGTAGAATTAAACAGTCCGTTGTAGTTTGTATTAGCGGATAGGCGTGGTGGTAGCGTCTTTAGAAGTTTAAAGGTTAGTAAGGGTTACGCGTTAACAGGTTCAGAGGCTAGTTTTACTAACTTTTGAACGCCTTTACCAACTGGGCTTGTTAACACGTAGCCTTTTTTTGCCTGGAGTTTAATAGTTACTATGATTAAACCCACTGAAGAACGTTAAATTTCAGGCATAATCCCCCTTCTAAAGCCTATTCCCACGCCCCATTAAGAACCATAGCTAGATTGGTTTAAAGGGGTTACTCCGAGCAACATCCCTCTTAATGCACATCATGTAATAGCCGAAGCGGTGATGTGATTGTAAAAGTGGTACAGCGTTACTAGCACAACCACAAAGGGCGGCAATGATTGATTAGAGCGGTTTCATTGGGTAATTCCTTGACCTTACTCAACATCAATCGGGGAAAGCCCTGCTAGTGTCGAAAGATAACAAGTTCCCACTGTAGAGAAAGACTACAGCAAAAATGTGCTCAGGTTCGTCCGAATGCGTGTTATTGAAAGCCTTTAGTTTGTAGCTTGTTTTTTTTAAAACACTGCATCCTTTAGGCTTGTTTTGTCCATAAGAACTAGATTGAACCGTTACGTATCTTCAGACAACAGGAATGTGAATATGATTAATACTGAGATTTGCACAGAAGACGCACAAAATAGAGTTGCTAGATTGTTAGCAGGAATAGCATTAAATGTAGATTCACCAACAATTAAGTTAAAACGGCAATATATGAAAGCTTTGGGCGCGTTAAATAAAGCAAGGGATGAGCTAGATATATTAAATGATATGAAGCCAGAAGATCAAATCATCCAACAACATAGGGATTAAGAACATGAGTATTCCGCATTTAGTAGAAGCTAAAGAACTAAGAAAGCAAGGTAAAAGAATTGGTAGGGCTGGAATGTCGCAAAGAGTGTTAATTCTAGTAAACGAATTTGTTAAAAACGATGGATCTTATAAAGGAGCCATGGAGTTAGCTGGAAGATTGAGAGCAATTACGATAGCTGCAAAGTGTGATGATTATTGGTCACAAAAAGTAAACCATGGTTATACGAACGAGCTTTTCGATATAACTAAATTTGAAGCTTTGCCGGTTGATAAAGAATGATTCTAACCAAAAAGTTTTTATTAGATCACCGAACCAAAAAACAAGCATGGACTAAAGAGCAGTTTCGTATTATCGGCATGACCTGGCCGCCAAAGCAAAACTGGATGTCGCTTGTAAAAGATAAGGAGCTAACAGGTGCAGAGGTAGCGGAGTTTATCAGAGCTAAGGATATATCGGCTAAAGGGTTAAGTAAGCTTGAGAAGGCTTATTTAGCGGTAATGGACGGCTTGAAGGAGTTATCCAAAGGCCAGCTAATCATTTTAAGAGATGAAATAAACAAAGAGGTGAAGAGATGAATTGGATTAGTGTAAAAGATGAGTTGCCAGAGGATAGAACGTCCGTTTTAAGTTTGAGCGTTCATAATATTGTTAATTCGTCGCGGTATGTTCGAGAAGATATAAGTTTTTATCCTTATGCTCATTTAACAAACGAGGTACCAATAGGTGAAGTAACGCATTGGATGCCAATACCTGAAAGACCCAAACTATCAAAACCATAAAACCGATTAATAAAATCAATTAGATAAACATACAGTAAAAGAATAAGGTTAAAGCTCAATAACGAGGGGAAGGATTATGATAGCAACACCATTTGATAGCATTGACATTATAATAAATCAAGGCGGTTCAACAATACCATTGGTAAGATTTAGCAATGTTAAAACGGCCTATATTGAGACAATGCCAGAGTATCAAGCGTTTATTCAAGTTCTAGCAGAAAAGATTCAAAACCTAGACTTAATAGAGGGTAAGTAATAGATGAAATGGATAAGAATTAAATTATATAAATCAATAATCTGGTTATGCGATCTATCAAAGAAATATGAAGAAGGCGCAGATGATCAAGGTGAAATTAACGAAGTTACCAGTATAAGGAATGAGTTTTCACGTAAACTGGCTAATTTAACTAAATAGTAAGGGGATATGATGAAAACAGAAAAGGAAATTATTGATGATCTAGGCAACTGGCTTTGTCGGGATATGGAAAAAGATATTCAATTTGAAAACTTAGATCACGGACTACCACCAACGCACCAAATGGAAAAACAGTTAATGATTCGTGAAGTTGCAAAGCGAATCAAATTTTATCGTGATAATGTGCTTAAACGTTCACAATAAGGGGAAAGGGTATGGAGATTGAAAGCACAATTGATAAGCTCAATGATTTCAATACTGAATTAACTAATGACGATCGATCGAATATTGCAGAGCAGTTACAGCTAATAAAATATGCACTGCTTGATTCTAAATGCTTCTCTGAGCTAATTGAGATCATGGGCCGTACTGATTGCGAAATATACAAATCAGAGCTTCATAGTTCAGCTAGTTTAAATTTGGAGCGGCTAGAAAGAGTTTTAGATTAACCCTACATAAACAAAACAGGAGAATACAATGGAAAGCAAAATATCTAAAATCGGCAATGTAATTTTTCCAGAGTTTACGGGTGAGCGTGCCTATCAGGTTCCATTTAAAAAAGGGCAGGCGCTACCTTCTGAATTATCAAGATGGCAACCAACTGTAGATAATATGTTGTCAGGCATTGATACAGACGAAGAAATGTATTTAATGGTAGATCAGTCTTCAGTTGATGCGGGGTCGACACAGCGTAGAGGCGGTGCTCATATCGATGGTAATTGGGAAACTACAGGCTATTCAACAGGTCATAGAGTTATGGCGTGGAGTACAGGAGGCGGTTGGAAGACCGAGAATCTAACCAAAGGCGGTATTATCTTAGCAGCCGATTGCGATGGAACAAAAGTTTATAAGGGCAATGTGTCAGGGCTAGTTGGTGAAGGTGGCGATTGTTCACACTTAGATCTATCAAATATGGAAACAGAAATTTTACTACCTAATCAGGCTTATATCGGTAACGTAACAATGATTCATGAGGCTGTACCGTCTATCAAGGCACGAAATAGAACGCTTGTAAGAATTACTTTACCAAACACTTATGTAGCATAATCAAGGTGATAAAATGAAAACTATTGAGGAATTATTTGAAGACTTCTGGAAAGCTGGAATGGTAAAAGTTAAAAAGAAAGCAGCAAAGAAGCTGTTTATTAAAATAGTAGGCAAGATGCCAGACCCAGAAATAGCAACACAGGATTTAATAGGCGACATACAAAGCCGTTTAAGGGTCAAACAGTTCGGTTTTGCTGCATTGCATCCAACTACATACCTAAACCAAGAACGATGGACAGACGAGATGCCAGAGGCCTCAAATGAAAGTAGACAAGCTACTGAATCACACGCCGAAAGAACTCATAGACAAGCAAGCCAAGCAAGAGACCAGCTCGGCCTTACCTACGGTGGAGTATGTCGGGATAATATTAGACCTCTTCGAGGCATTGGCTGATTTATTTCAGAATCAATGCAAGTCTCAAGGGTTGGTTATATTTGATGAGAATGACGAATATACGCGAACCTTTGAGAAGTGGTGCAGAAAGCTGCATGGTGCAGGTATCACAAAGCAGGATATGCGCAGGGGAATAGAGCATTTAGAAGAGGCTAAGCGTGACGGTGTAAGAACTGGAAATGAATTATGGCCGCCGGACTATTCTAGCTTCATTGAGCATTGCCAGAAGCAAAAAAAACGGGAGTTTTGGCCAGGATTACCAGCACCAAAAATGACCGACGAAGAGCGGAAAGAGAAGATGAATAAACTAAGGGGAGATATGGGGTTATGAAGTCATGCAAAATATGTAATAAGCAATTCAAGCCAAAAGCTATAACATCAGTAACGTGCGGTAGTGAAGAGTGTAAACGCGCTAACTATATTCTTAACAGGGATAAAGGGACAACTGGCGGACAAGACCGTGACGTAATAATGAAGAACAAATTTTTAGTTAGTAGTTTTTATGGAGCATGAAATGAGCGACAAGAAAATGAAAGAGTTATTTATTGAACATTGTTTGTGTAAAAAAGAGCGGGTGTTTCTATCTCATCCGATGAATACCAAGCACGAAGCACAGTTTAAGACGTTTAAAATAGGATTATTGTTAGGGGAAAAGTCATGAAGCAACCACGATACGTAAAAGAAGACGGCACAGACACAATTGATAAATGGGCAGCTACCCGAAGCAATGAAGCGTTTAGAGATATTATGTTTGCGCAAGTCGAAAAGTATAACGACAGACTAGGCAAGAAAGACAGCATAGTTTCAGAGGTTGGAAAGATGGCTGATTATATGAATCGCTGGCTTGAGTACGAAAAGGAATGGGCTGATAGCCAAATCCTATCAACATCGTAAAAACTATTAATATTATTGTATAGCTATCTGGCTTCCAAAAGACGATAGTTAACGCACATCAAAACAACAGGGGAAAGGTAATGAGTGAAAAATTATATCGTATTGAATGGGAAAATACTGATACAGGAACAACAGGGCATGGATACCCCGTCAGCAAAGAGGTTGCAGAATTCTGGGTTGAAATAGCGAATAATGAACATCCTCAGATTAAGCATAAAGCCGTTAAAATTAAATAATATCGCTCAATAACAAGCAGGGGAATAGAGATGAAAACAATAATATACTTTTTACGCAACGATGCACCGTTATACATGGATACATACTTTCCAGAAATAGCTATACAGGCTTTTAAGTCTCAAGGCATACATTCTTATCAGTTTCCTAATTTCCTTCAGGAGCAGGCAATATGACCATCTCAAAAGAAGACTTAGCACGAAGAGATAAAACAGGAGGTTGGAACTTTCACGAACTGGGTATAAAAAACGACCCTGAGTTTTTCACGGGCATAGCTAATAATATATTAGAGCCAGCTTGTGAGGATATAGGCGGAATAGAAGTAAGAACCAAGTACATGATGCAAAGCAGCAAAGAACATAACAAAGCTAACAAGCAATTCAGGATTGAGCCAATGAAAGAAACAATAATTGTCATGATAAATGATAAGTCATTCGTTGCTGAAGTTA
>Ga0105356_10004786_pt1 | contig 13023 bp, 7 predicted proteins | sample GOMGulsemesocosm_3_FD_83502 | JGI IMG/M metagenome (GOLD analysis project Ga0105356, IMG submission 83502) | Methane-oxidizing microbial communities from mesocosms in the Gulf of Mexico - GOM9D Gulf of Mexico | ecosystem: Environmental > Aquatic > Marine > Cold seeps | place: Gulf of Mexico...
ATTCATTGGCCAGTGGAGGCGTTTCAATTGCAGCCCTATTCTTGGCAGGATATATCCCTGGGATCTTAACAGGTTTATTACTTATGATTGTAGCTTCCTTATGGGCCAAAAAGAAAAAATACAAAGTGGGAAAACGCAGTTCTTTAAAAGAAGTAATGAGAACTTTTGTTAGAGCATTTCCTAGTTTAATGTTATTGGTAATTGTCATTGGAGGTATAGTAGCTGGTATTTTTACAGCGACAGAAGCTTCTGCTATTGCCGTTTTATACACCTTGATTTTAGGCTTTTGGTACAAAGAAATAAAGCCCAAAGACTTACATCATATACTTCTGGATTCTTGTGGAACTACAGCCATTGTAATGCTTCTCATTGGCGCATCGATGAGTATGTCTTGGGTGATGTCCTATGAAAATATACCCCAAGATATTAGTACGACATTATTGAGTCTAAGTGATAATCCCATCATAATACTTTTAATCATTAATTTATTGTTACTCTTTGTTGGGATCTTTATGGATTTGACACCAGCAGTATTGATTTTTACGCCTATATTTTTACCCATCATTACCAAACTGGGGATGGATCCTGTACATTTCGGAATTATCATGATTTTAAATTTATCTATAGGCTTGTGTACACCTCCCGTAGGTTCCGTCTTATTTGTCGGCGTTGGTGTGGCTAATACGACCATAGAAAAAGTGATAAAACCATTGTTACCACTGTTTTTGGCTATGATTATATCCTTGGTGTTAGTGACTTACTTTTCAAGTTTAAGTCTATGGTTACCAGGCTTATTTGGGCTGTAATTTTTTGGGTTTACTAAAGATGAATAGCTGAGAGATAATCAGTTATTGGCTTTAGGTTAAAAAACTAAAGGTTTGTGAATATCCTTATTAATGTATTGGAATTAATGTGTGCTAAGAGAGGTTGATTTATGGTCTTCTTCTTTTAGTATTCCTGATATAATCAGATACATCGACACACCATATAACATCATAATTAAAAAATCCTGTAGAGGTAAATCCATCCTAAATAATTTTACCGCCAACATACTTTCACTAAAAACATAAAGTAAAACGCCGATGAACACATGTAGGTAACTTTTTTTATTACAAGATCCCTTTCTTAGAAAAGCAAACTGAACCATTAGTAATGTTATAAAAAAGCTTACAAGGGCAGGTACTAAAAAAACATTAAGACTTTTAAAAAGGATACCAATTAAAAAAACGGCATAGGCAAACATAATAATAGAAAAAGGGATTAACCTTAAAACATTAAAATCTCCTTTATGTGAAAACTTAACACAAAAAAATATTTTTCCTATAGAGAAAAAGAACAAGCTCAAACCCAATACTAGAAAATTCGAATCTTTTATATTTAGTAGATCACCTATTAAAAAGGAAAATAAACCAAAGTATACCCACAACTTCTTATTGGAACTCTTCCCTCTGTTATTAAAATAAAAGGATACTATTAAAAGGATGATTACAAAAGGTTTAGAAATAAATCTATATGGAAAAACTGGGCAATATAACTTAACATAAATATCAATAAAAAGAACTGCAAAAAAAAAGAATGTAAACTTTGGATGATTAGTGAATAAGATCTTCATTGTCTGAGCTTTTACATATAATAGAAATTGACCGTGGGAAAATAAAATAAAAAAAGTCAAAAACGGTTCTTTTAATTAGCTTTTAGATGAAATACAAGGGATTTGGTTTTGTCGTATCTATAAAAAGTTAATTAAATACCGAGGAAATAATTTATCTCAAAATATGCAAAAAGGAGGTATTCCTAAAAAAAGTAAAAAGGAAATCACTCTGTAAATAATAATTAAATCAATATTTATGAATCATAATTGTTACGGTATTTACTACAGCAAACGAGTTTATAATTTATCGAATACCCCATTTCAAAATCTGAGGGTTTAAGTTTTTTTTGTTGAACAAGCCTATCTTTTAATTGCATTAGACAACATTAACAATCAAGGCTATTTTTATCCTAACCATAAAAAAGACAGCTATATAAAACAAGTTCCCCTTCAGGGGCATATAGCTAATTCTATCATCTACAACTTCGTAGTCCCTTTTATTTTGCTATCATTTTCAGTGTTACGGATTGTATTTGGGTCTTCGTATCCTGATTCCGTAAAGACGTCCTTAGCCCAAGTTTTGTGTAATGCTAGAAGTTCTTTTACTTTTTCTGGTTGTTCTGAGGCATGGTTTATTTCTTCAGGATGTTCATCGTCTAGATTTGCTAAATAATACTCTGGCATGTCGAACTCTTTTTCAGGGTGTAAGGAATGTTTCCCTGTGGTGTCATGACCATTATAAATGAGTTTCCACTTTCCTTTTCTTACGGCCCACATATCTTGCCACATCCAATATAATACTTCATGAGGTGAGGCTACATCACTAGATTTTATGATATCGATAATACTTTTTCCATCCAGTTTATTTTTGGGAATTGGAATATCGAGTATATCGCAAATGGTTGGTAAAATATCTAAATTAACAATGGCTTGATCTCTAGATTCACCTTTTGGAAATAGCTTGGGATAGCTGATAATGGCAGGAACGCGTAAACCGCCTTCAAAGAAACTACCCTTGGCGCCTCGCCATTTTCCGGTATAACCACCACCACCATTACCACCATAACTCACATCCCAATTGTAATAATCTTCGGTGGAATGCCCATTGTCACTCATATAAATTATAATCGTATTCTCCCTTAAACCCAAGGCATCTAATTTATTTAACACTTGTCCTATGCGGTTATCTACTGTCGTTATCATTGGTGCATATGAGCTTCTTGGCCATTTTAAATCTTTATATTGGGCTATAAAGGTTGAATCTGGCTGTTCGGGATAATGCGGTAAATTTAGAGGAAGGTAAAGAAAAAAGGGTTCGTCTTTATGATTTTCCATGAACGCATTGGCTTCAGTGACTTGCATATCTGGAAAATAGGTCCCATTTTCAAAAACCTCTTCTTTGCCACGGTATAAATCGTGAAACTGAGGCTTTTGCCATTTGGCATGTAAGAACTCATGTGAATAATAATCTATAAATCCACCTCTAAATCCGAAAAACTCATCAAATCCTTGGTCGAGAGGACCGTGGTCCATAGTCGCACCTAAATGCCACTTTCCAAAAAGACCTGTGGTATAACCATTTTCTTTTAAGTGTTCAGCAATGGTAACTTCCTTGAGATCCATAACTCGTCCTTCTTGATCATTTGGGCTACAAGAGGTCCATTGGTTGACACCACTTCGCTGTGGTGCCCTTCCTGTTAACAAAGCCGCACGTGACGGGCAACATACTGTATGCGCGTAGGCTTGGGTGAATTTTACACCTTGTGTCGCTAATTTGTCTAAAACAGGTGTTTTAATATCTTCGACACCATAACAACCAACATCTAAAGTGCCTTGGTCATCGGTATAGATCAACAGTATATTGGGTCTATTATTAGGCCTTATGGATAATTCTGCTTTAAGGGCCTTGTCGTTTTGCAAATTGGAATTGCAAGATAATAAGCTTAAACAGAGAATAAGCATGTTGATTTTTAAAGCGGTTGTTATTAATGTCTTCATATTATAATGATGATTTAATTTTTAGAGGCCTTTTTTTTTGCTTTAAAATGCGCATGGATTTTTTTCATGTTTTCACCGCCTAGAAGATCTTTTAATTTTCTATTGTAGCCTGGATTTAGGGTTTTAACCTCTGCTTTTAAAGAAACTTTATCCGCTTTGAATTTTTTTCTAAGGACACTAACTTCGTTTTCCTTCTCTAGTAAAATGTCGTAAACCTGTCCTTTTTCAGTTTTATTTAAGGATAGCACTTGGGCTATTTCATCACTGCGATCTTGAGCTTTTTTTTCTGCCTTGCTTTGTGCTGAAATTGTTACTGTGATAAATAAGATTAAGGTTGTTGTAAGTAATCGTTTCATAATTTAATTTTTATAAGTTGTTATGTAAACAAAGTTACTTTTGAAATTAGAAGCAGAGTGTATCATTTATTACAATTAGTAGCATTAATGTATCAAATTATTACTGGTTCTTAGATTGTGCAATTGGTGAATGATTTGATCGTCTCCTCCCTTTTTCTGCCTTTTTATTGAGTTCTTCTGGGCTGATATCATATAGAGAACCTGATAATTTGGTATAATTAGGTTGATTATCTTTTGAAGGCAAGGTCTCTACAATATTTTGAAATTTCACTAAGGCATTCTGGACGTCTTTAGATTCTGAATGTATAAGGTTATTGACTTCTTCCACATCGGTTTTTAAATCATATATTTCGGTAATATGTTGCAAGGTGTCTACAAATACTTTGTAGCTATCATCTCTAAGAGCACGGTCTCTAAAGGCATGTACGTTGTTTACACGTCCGTTGTCAATTCTGGCTGCCAAAGAGCCCATGGTTAGAATCCAGTCACGATCACTGTCGTCTTGATTACCTAGAATTAGGTTCTTAAATGATTTACCGTCGTAGTCATGGGTTTCGGGTACTGTCGCTCCTCCCAGATCTGCAAAGGTTGGAAGCAGGTCACTAAAATCAATTAGGGCATCTGTTTGCACGCCTGAAGGCACTTTCCCTGGCCAGTTCACGATGAAGGGTTCGTTCACACCATTCTCTGTTAAATAGGTTTTTCCGCCTTGAATAGCTCTGCCATCTCGATGTCCTGTAATTGTTCCCGAAGTACCATTGTCGGTGGTCCATACGATAATCGTATTGTCACGTATCTCAAGATCTTCTAATGCAGTGACCAATTTTTCTAATATCAGATCGGTATAACGTACCATGGCCTTATGTTTATCCATTTTAGACGCTGCATTTGGTTCAGTAGGAGTTGTAGTTAATGGTCCATGAGGCAAGCACATAGGGTAGTAGATCATCATGGGGTCCTTTTTGTTTTTCTTCATAAAATCAATGATGAAATCGGTAAAAACGTCTTCACCAAATTGTCCCTCATAGGTTTTACTACCATCTTTAGTATGGATATATGGATCCCAATACCTTTCTTGACTCAATGTTTCATTGCCACCTTCACCACCCGTCCACATACAATAGTCGTCAAAACCATGAGATACCATTGCTTCTGGTTGTAATCTAAAATCATTAATCTGCCATTTACCGGCAATACAAGTTTTATAGCCTGCTGACTTCATTATTTTTGCGATACTGGGATTTTTTTCGGAATCAAAATTGGCTCCGTGTCCCCATCTAGGAACGTCGTAATGATTCACCCAACCGTGGCGAAAGGGGTATTGCCCGGTTAAAAAGGTCACTCTGGATGGTGTACATTGTGGCATGGACCAGGCATTATTAAATTGCATGCCTTCTTGGGCTAAGAGATCTATATTTGGCGTGTCAATATCATTAGCATTGTATTGACTCACCCATTCTTTACCCATATCATCCAAGAGAATAAACAGGATGTTTGGTTTTTGATTTTGTGTTTCATCAGCGTGGGAATTGGATGTTTTCGATCCGCAGTTAAAACATAAGACTGTTATTAAAACACAGATGTACTTTTTTATAGATTTCATAATTTGTATTGAATTGTATAGAAATTAAATAGCTTAATCCTTAATTTTTTTATCCTTAGTTTTTGAAATTTTTATAGGAAAAGTTCCAGGTAATTTATCTATATATTTTTTTAATTCTAATTTTAAGTCATTAACTACTTTCTTATTAAAAAAAATAGCATAATCATTGTTTTGTTCGAAAGGGTCATCTTCAATATTATACAACTGATGCTCTGAAAAATAATGTTCAGCATAGAATTTTAGAGCGGGTGATTCTGAGCCTCTACCACCGGGTTTATCACATAAGTGAGTGGCTTTTTTACCCGTATTCTCTAGCCTTGTTTTGACCTTATTAGGAGCCTTAAATGCTAAATATTTGTAACCGTTTTTAATGATTGCTCTGGTAGCTCCCATCTCGAAGTACAAGGACTTATGGATCGCCTGGTCTTTTCCTTGTAATAAAGAAAGCATGCTTGTACCATCAATGCTGTAATCCTTTGAAGGTTTAATAGCTGCCAATTCAAAAGCAGTTGGAACCAGATCTATATTTGAAACCATTTGATTTGTTCTTAGGCCACTTTTAAAATAAGAAGGTCCCCAAGCAAAACTCACCGTTTCTATTCCACCTTGATATAAAGTACCTTTTCCCGACTCAACGCCGTGATCGTTGATAAAAAAGATCACAGTGTTTTCTAATTCGTTGATTGCTTCCAGTTTCTTAAGCAATGCGCCAATAGCATCATCGAGCCATAAAACATCCGTTTTTTCCTGATCTAATCCAGCTTCTGCTATACGTTGGCCAATAGTTTCACGGGGAGGCATTACCTCTAATGGCTTATCTAAAAATCCGATAGGTGTTGCCAAGGGATTCCCTTTGTGTTTCGAGCCCAATTTATCTGGTCCATGTGCAATAGTAGTCGCAAAATATAAAAAGAATGGCTTCTCTTTTTTATCTGCTTCTGAAAGAAACCTTAGTGCTGCATCGACAATCCATTCCATATTATGATCTTCAACAGCTTTTGGATATTGACTCGGTAAATTACCTTTGTAAAGCGATCCTGCAAAATCAAATCCCGTGGCTTTGTACGAAGCAATCTGTGCTTCTTGGTTTTCAATTAACTGAGTTTTTATTATCGAATCTCTTGGATTTGCTGTTAATGGTATTTTATGAGGATTTTTAGAGGCAATTACGTGGTTTTTACCAACTCCTCCTGTATAATACCCATGCTGTTGTAGTGCTTTGGCAATGTTATTGGTATGGGACTCTATATGTACATTCCAGGTGACATTGGTTTGGCCTTCATAGCGTTTAATATTCGACTTTTTACTCGCTCTACTCGCATAATTACCAGTTAAAATATTGTATCTGCTAGGCGTACAAACCGAAGTGCTTACATAACTCTCATCGAAAATGACTCCCTCATTTACCAACCTATCCATATTGGGTGTTAGATTCGTTGGATTCCCCTTTTCATCTTGACCTTCTTTTAAAAAATTGAATTGATTGCGATGTTGATCATCGGTAACAATAAATATAATATTAGGCTGTTTACTTCGACTTTGCTCAGGATTCGGATTTTTCTGTGCTAGGATATTGAAAGAAGATCCGAGGATAAAAAGGATAACCAATAGCCTAATGAGTTTTGATATATAATTTATTCTTTCCATTTATTTTACAGTAAAATGCCACACTTGACCTTTCATGGTTTTTCCATCAACTAAGGCATCAATGCGCCAATAGTAGGTTTTGCCAGATATTAATATTCCAGGTATAAAAATATTGTTTTCTTGACTTCCTTTAAATTCTGCTGTGTTTTTGGTTGCCATTTTCACAGCGTCTTCATCTGTTCCAAAATACACATCACTTAAATTTGATTTATAGGCTTTTAACCACATAAGGTCTGCATTAATTTTAACCGTTTCAGATGTATTTGGTGGCACTGAAACAGAAGCGATTTTCTCTTGAAACCCCGGAATCCAGTAATTTTCATCCCCATATTCATAGGCGCCTATGTCTGGTGCATTTCCGAGGTATGGGATGTCCTTGCCTTTTATTAAACTCCCAGCATCAATTAGCTCAGAATCTTTTTTTGGTCTGAAATCCAAATTATCAGGGTCTCTTAATTGTGACCTTACATCTGCATTCTTAAAATCCCCCGACCAGTTATGATCTACAACCCCAGGGACGGGATGGTCTTTTCCTGGTTTTGTTCTATGGCCCGAAAACGTGTTGGTTAAATTATTACGGGTAATCGTTTTAAAATTTCTTCCCTGAATTGCAACATTGCTGGAAACTATGAGATCGTTTAAATGATTGTCAAAACTGAGGTTATTATATATAAAATGTTTGTCACCTTTAAAGAAAATCCGATCTGTTTTCCAGGCCACATTATGATGCATATTACCATGTTCCCCCCAAGGTGCGTTTGGTGTATTTTTATTATCAAACCGTAAGCCTTGTTTTACGGTATTGTGGACCCAATTATATCTGGTTTGGGATTCTGGTTGAGCAGATACGCTCACTTGAATTAGTGAACCATCGTTTTGCATAAAACCAGACTGTGATAAATCATTTAGTTCAATAACATTTCTATCCCCCGCTTTATACATTTCTGAAGCACCTGCTGTATGCACGGTATTTCTTCTAAAGATCATATTGGTTGACTTTACCATATTTAAAGTATAACCACCAGAATAAGTACAGCTATAATCAATGGAGTGCATATAATTATTCTCAACCAAACTGTTCATTCCATTCATCTCCAATGCGGGTCCATCCATGAATTCAAATTTACAATTGCGAATGGTATTGTTTGCTTTTTCATTCCATTTACGCAAGGTCATAGAGGTCACATCCATAGGTCTAAGATCGTATAACATGCGCTTGGAGTAGCTTGGATATAGCAAATGGCAATCTTCAACAGTTATATGCCTACTTTCATAGGTTTTAAAAGTACTTCCAAAGAAGTTTAAGCCTTTAATTTTAATATGAGACGAATTCTTTATTTCAAAAGTATAGGACTGTGTTTTTCCTTTAATTTTGAATGCATCGGGATGTTTCCCTTCTGGAGTCCACAGGTAAACCATTTTGCTTTTGGTGTCGTAAAACCATTCATTTGCTTCATCTAATAAACCTAATTTTCCTTCCAGAAAATAACCGTGTCTTTCGGTCTTATCTTGAAAACTAAAATGAACTTTAATACCTTTTCTATCAGTGTCGTATTTGAAATTATCTGTGCCTTTTACATGCTCAGTAATATTCGATTTAAAGGTTTTAAAAGAACCAGAATTCACAATAATAATGGCTCCAGTTAAATCGTCATCAATAGCGGCTAATTCTTTATTAAAATGATGCCCATAACTGCCTATTCCTTTTTCTGGCCACGCCATAGATTCGGTTTTGTCCCATATAGAACCATCATACCAATTTCCATTTGGCCAGCGGGCAGAAGTCATGCTTTTTTTGTCGACAAACAATTGCCAAATATCTTTACTTAATTTTGCCTTATAAATATGGCCTTTATGTCTAGTCCAATTTGTTTTAAGTAATTCCGTACCATCTAAAACGACCTTTTCGTTATTATAGGGCATAAAAACGATAGGACGTCTTGTGGTTCCATGTAAATTATTAATATTCACGACTTCGTGATAGGATCCTTCTCGAATAAAACAGATATCGCCAGCAGACATCATTTGTGCTGCTTTTTGGATGGTTCTAAAGGGTTTTTCTATCGTTCCTTTATTAGAATCTTTTCCAGTAGTGGATACATAATAATCTGTTGCGTTTACATGAATTGTAAACAGTAATAAAAGGCTAAGTATGTATTTCTGACTAGTCATTACCTTCATCGTAGTATTTGTAATCTCTATGATTGTACAAATGCTTTTCAACAGCATTTGGGTTGGTATACAATTTAAAAAAGCGCTGTCCTGGTTTTGTTTGCCAAAATGGATGTTCCACTGTAATTGCGGGGAAATCCTTTAAGAATTCAGTGAATTTATCGCGTTCTTCTTTATGCTTAGGATCATTATTTACAAATTCATAGCCTTTACCATATCTGTGTTTTCCAGTATAATAAAACCGCCCTTCAGGCATTCCAAGTAAGGGATTAACAACTTCTAGCATGTAATTTTTGGTCCTTACAATTTGACTGGTGGAAATAAATCCGTAGATCCAGTCTTTTGTGGTTTCTGTTTTCCCTGTTAAAAAAGGTTTTAAGCTGATGCCGTCAAAAGTCTTTCCTTTAGGTAATTTTGCGCCTGCATAATCAACAAGGGTAGGGGCAATATCGGTAAAGTCGGTTAATTCATCGGTAGCACCTCTCTTCTTAATACCCGCTCCCGCGATGATATTAATCACATGAGAACCTCTTTCAACGCCTCTTGTTTTTGCGGTAACCGCCGTTCCATTATCGGATGTAAAAATGATTATGGTATTGTCTGCTATTCCCAGGTCGTGGATTTTTTTAACCACTTTCCCCACCAAAACATCAATATATTCATTTAGTGATTTAAACCGTAGCTCATTTTCTTTTCCAGCTTTTTTTGACCCCAAATCTCCTATTTCACCTCGTAAAGGATTGGTAGGCATTCCTGTTCTAGTTCCATGAGGTGCAACACTCGGCCAATAGGCTAAAAATGGCTGACCTGCTTTGCTTTTGCGTTCCATAAAATCCATAATAAAACCAGCAAAAATATCCGGCCCAAAATCTGTTGGTTTTGTGTCTAGAAGCTCATGGTTTTTAATGATTCCCGGATGCCAGTATCTTGAGGTTGTTTTTTCATCTTCTAATAAGCCCTCAAACTTTGGAGCACCAGGAAGTGCTTTAATCTGTTTTAATCCTTCCCAAAGGCAATATTCTTCAAAGCCAACTTCATCTTCGTAAGGCATAGAATTTCCAGCGTGCCATTTACCAGCTATTGCCGTGGCATAACCAGCCTCTTTTAATAATTTTCCAAAGGCCTGATGGTCTTTATAAACATTATTTTTACTATTGCCTAACCACATCCCATTTTGAGTTACACCCGTTGAACTTCCATATTGTCCCGTCATGATTTCTACTCTTGAAGGCCCACATATAGCAGATGCGTAACATGTTTTAAACATCACGCCTTCAGAAGCTAATTTATCTACATGAGGCGTTTTTACAGCTTTAGGCAAACCGTAACAGCCATACATTTCTGGACTCACATCGTCCAGCATGATTAATAGGATGTTGGGTTGCTTTGTCTTTTGAGCACTTAAGTTTAAAAAGCTAAAACAAGTGATAAGTGTTATAAATAATGTTATTTTCATTTTAATTTAGTTTTTTATATATAGTGTCCTAAGGTTTTTAAATGTGGTAGTTATAAGGCCAATATTGGGCATTAATAAAAATAAAAAGGAGGAGTTATTTTTTATTATTACTGAAGTCTGACAAACTTCCTTTTTAACCTATAATATTTTTAAAAACTTTAGCTCCCTAATTTATTTGTGACAGGATTTGTACTCATTTTAATGCTACCAGAAATCATAGATTTCTTCTCCTTTTCTATTCCTGTGAAAGTTTGGTTGTCGTCCGTCAATATCTTGAACATTATACTTCATATATCTTTGAGGGAACTCATTCGTTTTTAATCCAATTTTAGACATGTCAATTTGTTTAAACCCAAGTTTAAAAGCAGGAGATTCTGGTTTTAACTCAAAGTTTGCATTGGCAAGATCTACAAATAATGGATCGGCAATAATACTATTCATTTCAATCCCGTCTTTGCGTTTAGCAGCAACATATTTAGTTGCTTTTTTTACATTCTCAGCACAGTAAAATAGATTGTTATCGGCTGCGCAATCTTCAGGCTTCGAAATACCTTCAGAAGCACGATAAGATATATTATAATATTTTATAGCATCTTTAGATTCGTAATAGATATTATTCTGGACTTTAGAACCATAATCGGCTTCTTCATCAGGATAGGACGCAAAGCGAATAGATTCTCTAGAACTACAATCTACCATTATATTATTGACAATATGATTGAAGCCTTTATGGACAATTCCGGAGACATTAGCCATATAAATAATATTGTTTTCAAAAGTTGTACCACGTTGCCAATCGTCAGTTCTCATAACACCTGAGGCATGACTTGTAATATGGTGGGCATAATTATTTCTCATAATATTACCTTCTCCAGCACCCGATACGTTCAAGGCAGAACCATCAGCCAGCTGTTCTAAAGCTCTGTACACCTCATTATTTTCAACGATGTTATTTTTGGCGTGTAAAAACGGAGTGTGTTTTTCCCAGAAAGTACCCTCACTAGCAATAGCTTTATCAATTTCATTCCAACGTATAGTTTTTGAACCTTCGTCAAAATCGATATCTCTTTTTTGTAAAATAGGGACTCGAATACCACAAATTCCAACAGCTTTACGCGGAACGTGATGAATTAAATTATTTGAAACTTTGTTACTACCACTTTGCCATATAAATATAGCTGCTCCCATTTTCATAACAGTACCAACGTGATGAATTACATTATTGGTAATGGTATTGTTTTTATTGACGTCTTTTGTTCCAGGGCCATAGCCACACAATAGAATACCCATATGTCCAACAAAGTCAATCATGTTATTTTTTATAGTGATATTTTGTGCGTGTAAATCTAGTCTTATTGCTGATCCACCGCTATTGGTAAATCGACATTCAGTAATTTCACAGTCTTCTGCACCTCGAAAACGAACCATAGCATTTCCTCGGTCAAATTTATCCCAGTCGTGTTGAATACCCCATCCCTTATGTCCTTTCCACCAAGAATCTCGCTCGCCATGTTGGAATGTAAGACCTTTAAAAATTAAATTTTTAGTTGGAATATCGGTAGCGCCTTCGTAATCTATAGTGCCTTCAATTCTGAAATATTCCTTTAGTTTCGGAGCTACAATAGCACTAGAGGGTTCGCCTTCTGTTGGCCAATAATAAATTTTATGCTCCTGAGTATTTAGCACCCATTGTCCTGGCGTATCTAAATGGTCAATTACATTTTCTACCCATGGTTTGGTATGTGATTTCTTAGCTGCTGGAGGTGCATTTGCTTCTAAAACGGTCCAGGCCTCTCCTTTGTCTTCGTCTACCGATTCTAAGGTTAGCATGTTCATGGTCCAGGGCACAGGAGCGAAGCCAACTTCAATATCTTCCAAATTAGGCCATGATTTTAAAATGCTTTCGCCTTCTAAATCTAATTTCCGAAGTAAATAACGATCTTTATCATGGAGGACATTCATACTCTTTGCTCCGACATAGTCAATATCTTTAAAATCAAAGCCTTCTTTTTTGGTTCTAGCTAGGCGTTTATCTCCGTCAAATAAAGTGTAAAAACGATCCATTCCTTCTGGCATGTCGGCTACCCAAACATTGCCTTTGGCAATTTCAGGAAGTGTTTCAGGAAATGTTTCTAGTTTTTTCCAGCCTTTAATTTTAACCCCTGAAGAAATAATTGGTGTTTCATCTTTATAAGCAGTA
>Ga0105356_10004787_pt1 | contig 13023 bp, 8 predicted proteins | sample GOMGulsemesocosm_3_FD_83502 | JGI IMG/M metagenome (GOLD analysis project Ga0105356, IMG submission 83502) | Methane-oxidizing microbial communities from mesocosms in the Gulf of Mexico - GOM9D Gulf of Mexico | ecosystem: Environmental > Aquatic > Marine > Cold seeps | place: Gulf of Mexico...
ATAGATAAAGGATCTTTAGAATTCAAAAACTCAGGAAATAATGCCATTTTTGTCGATATATTAAAAAACAAAGATACATTGCGCATTTACAATGTGCATTTACAATCATTAAGTATAGATAAAAATAAAGAAAATTTTGGTCAAAAAGATTCAGAAAAATTAATAGGCCGTTTCAAACAAACATTCACCCAACAAGCCGAACAAGTAGAATTGATATTGACACATCAAAAAAAATGCGCTCATAAAAAAATAATCCTTGGAGATTTTAACAATACCGCATTTTCCTGGGCTTACAAACAGCTCAAAAAAGAAAAAAAAGATGCGTTTATTGAAGCTGGTTCAGGATTAGGTAAATCCTTTGATTATATTTTCCCATTCCGTATCGATTTTATTCTGGCTGACAAAGAGCTAGAAATACACAACTTTAAAACATATTCTGTCAAACATTCCGATCATTATCCAATAATGGCTAGAATTAGTTTTTCAAAATGATATATTTGCAAACGCAACTAAGTACACTTCCATATGCAAACTAAAAGATTAAATAAAGCCATTTCAGAAACAGGTTATTGCTCTAGAAGAGCTGCAGACAAACTAATTGAGGAAGGAAATGTAAAGGTAAATGGAGAAAGAGCTGGTTTAGGAGTTAAAGTTACTGCTAAAGACATTATCAGTGTATACGATCAAGTTATTACCAAAGAAGTAGAAAATATCTATTTGGCATTTAACAAACCTGTTGGAATTACCTGTACTACAGATATTAAAATCAGAGGAAACATTATTAGCTACCTAAATTATCCTGAACGTATTTTTCCTATTGGAAGATTAGACAAACCTAGCGAAGGTTTGATTTTCTTAACTAATGATGGTGACATTGTAAATAAAATATTACGTTCTAAGAACAATCATGAAAAAGAGTATATCGTTACTGTTGACAAAAGAATTAACGAATCGTTTGTAAAAAAAATGAGCAATGGAGTTCCTGTTTTAGATACTATTACTGATAAATGCAAGGTTGAAAAAATAAATGATTTCACATTTAATATCACCCTTACTCAAGGGTTGAATCGTCAAATCAGAAGAATGTGTGATTACTTAGGGTATCAAGTTCAAACTTTAAAAAGAGTTCGTATTATGAATATTTCTTTGGACAAAATTAAACCTGGTAAATACAGATCTTTTACAGAACGAGAATTGCAAGTAATGAACCATTTGATTGGAAATTCTAGCAAGACGGAAGAAGCTTCTTAACAAAAAAAAAGACACTAACAACCTCAAACAAATAATTTTGTTTGAGGTTGTTACCTTTTTATTTACTAGCAAACATCATTACATCATTTTCTGAGATTTCATTGTCTCCTAAAATAAGTAATCTTTCAACAACATTTCGAAGTTCTCGTATATTTCCTGTCCAGTCATAAGCCTGAAGTAATTCAATAGCAACATCAGAAAAAGATTTAAAAGCCGTTCCTTGTTCATTAGAAATCATTTCAGAGAAATAATTCACCAATAAAGGAATGTCTTCTCTTCTATCATTCAATTCTGGTACATTTATTAAAATAACGGCCAATCTATGGTATAAATCTTCTCTGAATTTTCCTTTGGCAATTTCTTCTTTTAAATTTTTATTTGTAGCAGCAACAACACGCACATTTACCTTAATATCCTTATCACTCCCTACTCTACTAATTCTGCTTTCTTGTAAAGCTCTCAGTACTTTCGCTTGTGCCGAAAGACTCATGTCTCCAATTTCGTCCAAAAAAAGTGTTCCATTATTAGCCGCTTCAAATTTCCCTGCTCTGTCTTTATTAGCCCCCGTAAAAGATCCTTTTACATGACCAAACAATTCGCTTTCTATCAATTCAGAAGGGATCGCTGCACAATTGACTTCAATCATTGGTGCTTTGTTTCTATCACTCTTTTCATGAATCCAATGAGCAACCAATTCTTTACCTGTCCCGTTTCCACCAGTTATCAATACGCGCGCTTCCGTAGGCGCTACCTTTTCTATGATATTCTTAATAGAGCTAATGGCATCACTATCTCCAATCATTTCATAGCGTTTGCTTACTTTTTTCTTTAATCGCGTATTCTCAACTATCAAATCTTTTCTGACCAAGGCATTGCGCACCGTATTTAACAACCTATTTAAATCTGGTGGTTTTGAAATATAATCAAAAGCTCCCAAACGCATTGTATTTACAGCAGTATCCAAATCACCATGCCCAGAAATCATAACCACTGGTATTTCAGGCTTTATTTTTTTTATTTTCTCCAACACTTCGACACCATCCATTTTTGGCATTTTGATATCGCAAAGAATCAAATCATAATCTTCATTTATTACCATTTCAACTCCTAACAAACCATCTTCGGCTTCTCCTACTTCATAAGCTTCATTTTCCTCTGAGATAATTTTAACCAAAACTCTACGAATTGCTGCTTCATCTTCAATAACTAATATTTTGCTCATGCTTTTTTTATTTAACAATTCAACTTTCAAAAATTCTTATAGAATCTTTTAGTGCATTCCAAACCTAACAAAAGTTTCTGATATTACTTTTAAAAAACAATTTTATTTGCAAACCTTTAACTAAAATAAAACACCCTTCCTCTAGTAAGCACTAACTAATAACCCTAAATTAATATTTCAACCATTTATACAGATCTTTATAAGTAGGTTTCTTCCCGTACATCAAAATTCCAATTCTATAAATTTTAGCTGCAAATCCAACTATCAAGAAAAAAGTTATCAATAATAAAGACATCGACACTGCCAATTCCCACCAAGGCACTCCAAACGGAATTCTCATCAACATTACGATCGAAGATGTAAGAGGAATTATAGAAAAAACAACTGCAACGGGTCCATGAGGATCACTTATTACAGATGCAAATCCAATATAAACAGCCAACATCAATGGAACCATGACAGGCAACATAAACTGTTGTGTATCTGTTTCACTATCTACAGCCGCTCCTATAGCCGCATAGATTGAACTGTACAAAAAGAAACCTCCTAAAAAATAAAAAACAAACAATACCGTCATTTTTAATATTGGCAACTTTATGATTTCGTTCAATACTTCTGTTACTTGTTGCGATTTTCCTGAAGCCTCCCTTAATAGCTTTCCATCAGCAAGAGAAGAAGTTGCAGTTAAATCTACCTCAAAAAGAACAGAAACGATACTCCCAAATACAAATAACAAAACACCCCATATAAAGAATTGCAACAATCCTGCCGAAGCATTCCCAATGATTTTCCCCAAAAGCAACTGAAAAGGTTTTACTGATGAAATAATCACTTCAATAATGCGACTTGTTTTTTCTTCTATAACACTTCTCATTACTGAATTTCCATAAATAATAATAAACATCATTACCAAATAACCTGCTCCCATTCCCATTCCTATTTTCAAACCATTTCCTAATTTGGAAGATTGCTCTCCAGAAAAATTAGACTGTTTGATATCTACCTTGAAATAAGCTTCCTTTATTGTCTTCTCTTCAATTCCCAAGAGTTTAAGCTTGTGAAATTTGAGTTTGTTTTCTATTATTTTCTCAAGAGATTCTATAAACAATAAATTCGGTGAATCTTTCGAATAAAATTCAATAGCACTTGCCATGTTTTCAATCCCCACAGACTCTGATGGAATATACAACACGCCATAATAGTTGTTCTTTTCAACCTGTTTTTTAGATTCTTCAAGCCCCAAGTCGGACAAATCTATATATTTCGTTGTCGTTGTATTAGAAAATTCCTTTTTAAAAAACAAAGAAGAAGCATCTACAATCGCGATCTCTTTGGTATGGCCTTCATTTACTTTTGTTAAGTAAAAAATCAATGTCCCCATTCCTATAATTAAAAAAGGACTTAAAAAAGTCAAGACTATAAAAGACTTATTTCTTACTTTACTAATGAATTCTCTATAAATAATTAATTTTAATTTTTCCATTTTTTTTATTACAGTTCCAATTTATTATTACTCCAATTGCGGATTCCTATTTTGAAACCGCTTTCATAAAAATATCATTCATTGTTGGAATTTTTTCCACAAAATGAGAAACCTCACCATAAGGTAACAAAGATTGAAACAATTCATTTGAAGACATCTTGCCATTTAAATGTAAATTCAATTTCAAATCATTTTCCATAGATTGAAAATCGGCATTTGTTATTTTATATTTTGTTGCAAGAATTTCTTTTACCTCATCTCTCCTATCCGTTTTCAAACCTATTTCATAACTATTAGATTTGAATTGTTTTTGAAGTTCAAATAAAGAACCTTCCAATATTTTTTTTGATTCGTGAATCAAAGCAATATCATCACACATTTCTTCAACAGACTCCATACGATGTGTAGAAAAAATCACCGTTGCTCCTTCATTCCTCAATTGCAAAATTTCCTTAGCAATTAACTGAGCGTTTACTGGATCAAAACCACTAAATGGCTCATCAAAAATCAATAATTTAGGCTGATGCATAACCGTTACAATAAACTGTACTTTTTGCGCCATTCCTTTAGAAAGTTCTTGAATTTTTTTATTCCACCAACCTCTAATTTCAAACTTATCAAACCAATAGTACAACCTCTTTGTAGCCTCTTCTTTTGATAATCCTTTTAAACGCGCTAGATACAAGGCTTGTTCACCAACTCTCATACTTTTGTACAGGCCACGCTCTTCTGGTAAATATCCAATATATGAAATGTGTTTTTGCTGCAGTTCTTCTCCATCTAACAAGATACGTCCCGAATCAGGCATTGTTATTTGATTTATGATACGAATCAGAGACGTTTTTCCTGCTCCATTAGGTCCTAATAGACCAAATATACTTCCTTTCGGAACTTGAAGTGACACCGCATCCAATGCAACATGTCCTCCATATTTCTTACTGACATTTTCTACTTTTAACAATTTTCATTTTTTAAAATTAGTTATTCCCTTCATAGATAAAACCTTATTTAAACACCAAAGTATTTTCTATCTTCTTATATAATATAAACATCAAAACCTTCGAGTTCATTTGTTTATTTGGTATTGATCATCGTTTATCCCCTCATACGGTAACCAAAGATAATTTTTTTAAATCAGATATATTTCTTCTTCTTTATTTTGTTTGTTCCATTTATTTTAATAAATTTACTGTGCACGCATAGTAAATTAAAAATGTACCCAAAAGAATTAGCAATAGACCATCACTTAAGAGCCACATGGCAAGCAGTTTCCAAAATGTATAATGAGGAAGCTTCTAAACATGGCAGTACCATGGCCACAGCATTTATGCTCTTAACAATAGATCAAGAAACAGGAACAGCTTCTACAGCTTTAGGCCCTCAAATGGGAATGGAATCAACCAGTCTTTCTCGTTTATTAAAAAAAATGGAAACGAAAGGATTGATATTTAGAGAGAAAAACCCAAATGATGGAAGAGGTGTTTTTATCAAATTAACTGATTTTGGAAAAGAAAAAAGAGAACTTTCCAAAGAAAGTGTGGTACGTTTTAACGATGCTATTCGTACAAAAATTACGGAACAACAGTTGACACATTTTTTTGAAGTCACGCAAACAATAAATGAAATGATATCAGAAAAACTGATTTTTTGATTGAAAACACAAACAAATCAATAGCTTTTAGGCTAGTCTAAGAGGTAAAAAACAATCAATTCGATTCAACTATCGAATAATCAACCCCAAAAGTGGGATTAAATATATTAAAAATGAAAAAACACATTCGAAAAGTAGCTGTAATTGGATCTGGAATTATGGGATCTGGAATTGCATGTCATTTTGCCAATATTGGAGTTGAGGTTTTGCTGCTTGATATTGTCCCTAGAGAATTAAACGATAAAGAAAAGTCCAAAGGACTCACTATTGATAATAAGATTGTTCGAAATAGAATCGTTAATGACAGTTTAAATGCATCCTTAAAATCGAGTCCATCACCTATTTACAAAAAAGAATTTGCTGACAGAATTACAACTGGTAATTTAGATGATGACATTCAAAAAATTGCCAAGGTTGATTGGATTTTGGAAGTTGTGGTAGAAAGATTGGATATCAAACAACACGTTTTTGAACAAATAGAAAAATACAGAACCCCTGGTACACTTATTACCTCAAATACTTCTGGGATTCCCATAAAGTATATGAACAAAGGTCGTAGTGAGGATTTCCGAAACTACTTTGCCGTAACTCATTTCTTTAACCCTCCTAGATATCTTAAATTATTTGAGGTAGTTCCAGGACCAGATTGCAAGTCCGATGTAGTTGATTTCTTAATGAATTTTGGAGAAAAATTCCTTGGAAAAACAGCTGTATTAGCCAAGGACACACCTGCATTTATAGGTAATAGAATTGGAATTTTCGGAATTATGAGTTTGTTTCATATTGTAAAAGAGTTAGAACTTACTATTGAAGAAGTAGATAAATTAACGGGCCCTATTATAGGACGTCCTAAATCCGCTACATTTAGAACGGTAGATGTTGTAGGGCTAGACACTTTGGTACATGTAGCAAATGGCTTGTATGAAAACTGTCCAAATGACGAGGCACATGCGCTTTTTAAGCTGCCTTCTTTTGTTGAAAATTTAGTAGAAAAAAACTGGTTAGGTAATAAAACCAAACAAGGCTTCTACAAAAAACAAACAAATACATCTGGCAAACGTGAAATTCTTGCAATTGATTTAAATACGATGGATTATCGTCCTTCTAAAAAAGCAAAGTTTGCAACTCTGGAAATGACAAAGAGCATTGATAGAGTTATTGATCGCTTTAAAGTATTAATCCAAGGAAAAGACAAAGCAGGTACGTTTTATAGAAAAACCTTGGCTGCTCTCTTCGCCTACAGTGCAAATAGAATACCTGAAATTTCAGATGAGTTGTTTCGCATTGATGATGCTATGAAAGCGGGATTTGCATGGGAGCATGGTCCTTTTCAAATTTGGGATGCCATTGGAATTGAAAAAGGAATTGAATTGATTGAAGCTGAAAATCTAACGGTCAACTCTTGGGTTACAGAAATGCTAGCCAATGGAAATAATTCTTTTTACACTCTTAAAGACGGAGCCAACTATTACTATGATATTCTTAGTAAAACAACAAAAAAAATACCAGGACAAGACAGCTTTATCATTTTAGATAATATTAGAGAGACACAAACAATTTGGTCTAATAAAGATGCTGTTATTCAGCATTTAGGAGACGGTATATTGAATGTAGAATTCAGATCTAAAATGAATACCATTGGTGGGGGGGTATTACAAGCTATAAATAAAGGAATTGACTTGGCTGAACAAGAGTACGAAGCTGTCATTCTAGGAAATCAAGCAGCAAACTTTTCTGTTGGAGCCAATTTAGCTATGGCGTTTTTATTAGCGGTAGAGCAAGAGTATGATGAATTGAATATCGCTACCAAATTGTTCCAAAATACGGTAATGCGCTTAAGGTATTCATCGGTTCCCACTTTATTAACTCCTAGAGGAATGACTTTCGGAGGAGCCTGTGAAATGAGCATGCATGTAGATAAAGTAGTAGCGGCTGCTGAGACCTATACAGGATTGGTTGAGTTTGGAGTAGGAATCATACCTGGTGGTGCCGGAACAAAAGAAATGACATTAAGAGCATCTGAATCTTTTTTAAAGGACGATGTAAAACTGAATCGTTTAAGAGATACTTTTATCAACATTGCTATGGCCAAAGTGGCAACTTCAGCACATGAAGCTTTTGACTTGGGTTTTTACCAGCATGGTAAAGATACCGTAGTAGTAAATGCAAATAGACAAATTGCTACTGCAAAACGTTACGCAATACAAATGTTAGAAGATGGTTATACACAACCAACCCAAAAAAAAGTAAAAGTACTCGGGCAACAAGCATTGGGTATGTTTAGAGTTGGAACTGATAGTTTACAAAAAGGACATTACGCATCTGAACACGACAAAAAAATTGCCAATAAACTTGGATATATTATGGCCGGGGGTGATTTATCAGAACCAACATATGTTTCTGAGCAATATTTATTAGACTTGGAAAGAGAGGCTATTTTATCCCTACTTACCGAAAGAAAAACACTTGAGAGAATTCAACACACATTGAAAACTGGAAAACCACTAAGGAACTAAGTTTTTAAATCAAAAGATTCCTTCGTTCCTCGGAATGACAACAAATTAAAATATAAAAAATGAAAACAGCCTACATAATTCAAGGATATAGAACTGCAGTTGGAAAAGCTCCAAAAGGGATATTTCGATTTAAAAGACCTGATGAACTTGCTGCTGAAACCATAGAACATTTACTGAAAAACGTTCCTCAACTAGATAAAGAACGTATAGACGATGTTATTGTTGGAAATGCAATGCCAGAAGCAGAACAAGGTTTAAATATTGGACGTTTGATTTCTTTAATGGGGCTTAAAATTGATACCGTTGCAGGAATGACTGTCAATCGATATTGCGCCTCAGGTCTTGAGACCATTAGTATTGCTGCTGCAAAAATACAAGCTGGAATGGCTGACTGTATTATTGCCGGTGGTGTTGAAAGTATGAGTTATATACCCATGGGAGGTTATAGACCTGTCCCAAATTACAATGCCGCATCTAATGGCCATGAAGATTATTATTGGGGAATGGGTTTGACTGCGGAAGCGGTAGCAGAACAATTTAAAGTAACAAGAGAAGACCAAGATGCATTTGCCTTCAAATCTCATCAAAAAGCCTTAAATGCTCTTGACAACAATATTTTTGAAGAAGATATCGTACCTATTACTGTTGAAGAAATTTTTATCAACAACGAAGGTAAAAAACAAAGTAAAAATTACACGGTTACAACAGATGAAGGACCTAGAAGAGGAACTTCAGTTGAAGCATTATCCAAGCTAAGACCAGTATTTGCAGCCAATGGTAGTGTTACTGCTGGAAATTCTTCTCAAATGAGTGATGGTGCTGCCTTTGTTCTTGTAATGAGTGAGGAAATGGTGAAAGAATTAAATTTAGAACCTCTAGCTAGAATGGTATCCTTTGCTGTTGCAGGCGTTCCTCCTAAAATCATGGGAATTGGACCGATAAAAGCGATTCCCAAAGCCCTAGAAAGAGCAGGAATGCAATTGAAAGACATAGACTTGATCGAATTGAACGAAGCCTTTGCTTCACAATCATTAGCAGTTATGCGCGAATTAGATATCAATCAAGAAATTGTGAATGTAAATGGAGGAGCCATTTCACTAGGACATCCTTTGGGCTGTACAGGAGCAAAGCTATCTGTACAATTATTCAACGAAATGCGAAGAAGAAAAAATAAATACGGTATGGTTACCATGTGCGTAGGAACAGGACAAGGAGCTGCTGGAATCTATGAATTCCTAAAATAGGATTATTAAATTGTAAATCTTGGATAACATTTAGTTGATAAATTACTACTGTCTTTTTTATCTCTAAAAAGTATTTGAAATTAAAATCACAACACTAAAAAATTACAATATCATGAACATCATAAAAGGAGGAGAATTCTTACTAAAAGAAACAAAATCAGAGGCTATATTTATTACTGAAGATTTTTCTGAAGAGCAACAAATGATGAAAACTTCTGTTAAAGAATTTATTGACAAAGAAGTTTGGCCTCACAAAGATCGTTTTGAAAAAGGAGATTATGCTTTTACTGAAGAGGTAATGACAAAAGCAGGTGAAATGGGACTTATGAGTATTTCTGTACCTGAAGAATATGGAGGAATGGGAATGAGTTTTGTTTCCAATATGCTGGTATGTGATTACATCTCTGGATCAAGTGGCTCTTTTGCAACAGCTTTTGGTGCCCATACAGGAATTGGTACTATGCCAATATTACTCTATGGTACCGAAAACCAAAAACAAAAATACATTCCCAATTTGGCTTCTGGAAAATGGATTGGCTCTTATTGTTTAACTGAACCAGGAGCAGGAAGCGATGCGAATTCTGGTAAGACAAAAGCTATTTTAAGTGATGACGGTAAACATTATTTAATAAGTGGTCAAAAAATGTGGATTTCCAATGCTGGTTTCTGTAGTTTGATGATCGTTTTTGCTAGAATTGAAAACGACAAAAATATAACAGCCTTTATTGTAGAATATGACCAAAAAAATCCAAATGGTATAACTTTAGGTGAAGAAGAACAAAAGTTAGGAATCAAAGCCTCATCTACCCGTCAAGTCTTTTATAGCGACACCAAAGTACCAATAGAAAATATGCTATCTGAAAGAGGTAGCGGTTTTAAAATTGCTTTAAATTCTCTAAATGTTGGACGTATAAAATTGGCAGCAGCTTGTTTAGATGCATGTAGAAGAGTGACAACAGAAGCTATCAAATATGCTACTGAAAGGAAGCAATTCAAAACAAGTATTGCTTCCTTTGGAGCAATACAATATAAACTAGCCGAAATGGCGACCAAAACCTACGCTACAGAATCTGGAAGTTACAGAGCTGCAAAGGATATTCAAAATAAAATTGATACACTTATTGCCTCAGGAACATCTCACCAAGAAGCAGAATTAAAAGGCGTTGAAGAATATGCTATTGAATGTGCTGTCTTAAAAGTATATGCATCGGAAATGACACAATATGTTACAGATGAAGGTATTCAAATTTTTGGAGGAATGGGATTCTCTAAAGAAACGCCTATGGAATCTGCTTGGAGAGATGCCAGAATAGGTCGAATTTATGAAGGTACGAACGAAATTAACAGATTGCTAAGTGTAGGAATGTTATTGAAAAAAGCATTCAAAGGAAAACTAGATTTGATAACTCCAGCTATGGCAATTGCAAATGACTTAATGGCAATACCTTCTTTTGATACTCCTGACTATTCAATCTTATTCTCTGAAGAAAAAGAAATGCTATCTAAATTAAAAAAGACCTTTTTGATGATTGCAGGAAAAGCCGTAGAATCCTTTGGAATGGAGCTAGAAAACCAACAACAGTTGATTATGTCTGCTTCGGATATAATGATTGAAATCTACATTGCAGAATCCACTTTATTAAAAACGGAAAAACTAGTTGGTAAGTTATCCGAAAGTGAATGCACAGCGCAAATTGCTATGGCTAGGCTGAACCTCTTCAATGCAGTAGAAACTGCAAATACGAAAGGAAAAGAAGCTATTATTTCTTTTACTGATGGAGATGAACAACGTATGCTATTAATGGGCTTAAAGCGATTTACGAAATACACAAATTATCCTAACGTTATTCAATTGAGAAGAATCATTGCAGCCAGATTAATCACGGATAACAAATATTCATTCTAGATTCAACCTTTATCAAAACTCAATGTGCTATCAAAATTAGCACATTTTTTTTGGATAAAAGCAATATTGTATTTCATGTTTTAAGTTATATTTGTAGCAAAATTAAATCCCAACACAAATGCAATCTCTACTAAAAATTTTCTTAATTGTAAGCTTGACCTTACAATTCAACAGCTATGGACAATCTTCTAAAACTTCCATCGAAAAAGGATTGAATTCAATTACTGAAAATGTACTTAAAGGTCAAATGAAGTTTTTAGCTTCTGATTGGACTGAGGGACGTGAGTTGGGCACAAAAGGAGCTTATTTGGCCGCAGATTATATCGCCAGTATTTTTCAATTGCACGGACTAAAACCATCAGGAGATTTTCAAAACACAAAACCAATTAGAACAGATAAATTACTTGGAGTGAAACCTATTGTTGGCAGCAGTTATTTTCAAAATTTTAGTATTGTAAAAGAAAAATCGAATTCTACTTTTGAAATGAATTTGACTTTAAAAACGAAACATTCAACCAAAAAAATTCCCTTTATATACAAATCAGATTTTGATGTTCAATACAATTTGACTTCTACTGAATTTTCTGCTCCCTTAGTTTTTGTGGGTTATGGTGTTTATAATGAAGAACTGAATATAAATGATTTCCAAAGTAAAAAATTGAAAGGGAAAATTATAGTAAGAATCAAAGGTTATCCTGGTCAACACGACACTTTATCTTCTAACTATAAAAGATTCCAAAAAATATCGCTTGGTAAAATGGAAACTATGAAGAATTCTTATGCTAAAAAAATGGGAGTTCTTGCCATTATTGAGGTTGATACAAAAGAAGACATCAGTTTAAAGTGGTCTATGGGCAGTCCATTTAGACAAAACTTGCCAATGTATGAAGGTGATGAAAAAATTTCTTGGGCATACGACACAAAATATGCCTATATGAATGACACCTATTCAGAGAACGCTTCTTTTATTAAAATTACACCTAGAGTTGCTAATATACTGCTAGCTAGCAACAATATAAATCTAATGAATTTTGAAAAAAAAGCAGCAAACACCTATTCAAAAAACATACAAATTCTAAAAGGAAGTACACTTCAATTCAAAAAAAATATTGAAACCGAACTGATACAAGTCCGAAATGTTTTAGGCGTAATTGAAGGAGAAAATCCCAATGACGTTGTGGTGGTTGGTGCACATTACGATCATTTAGGAAAACACAAAGGGTACATATGGAATGGAGCTGATGACAATGCTTCAGGAACTGTTGGAATTATGAGTATTGCAAAAGCCTGTATTGCAACCGGTATAAAACCAAAACGGACAATTATTTTTGCTGCATGGACAGGAGAAGAAAGAGGTTTGTTCGGTTCTCGAAAGTTTGTGGATACGTATCCCAATGAAAAAATTCATGTGGTATTAAATTATGACATGATCTCTAGAGACGATTATTCTGATAAAAAAGGAAATAAATGTAGTTTAATTTATACCAAAGCTTTTCCTGAAATTGGAAAAACAACAAAAAAAAACAATACCGAATCCAATTTGAACTTAAATATAAATTATGCTCCAATGGAAAAACCAATCGGAGGAAGTGACAATGGATCTTTTGCTAAAAAAGACATTCCTGTTTTTTGGTTCTTTATAGGAAACCATATAGACTACCATCGTCCTTCTGACCATCTAGAGAAAGCAAATTGGGCAAAATTTACTAAAATTGTAAAACTAGGTTTTTTGAACGTTTGGGATTTTGCC
>Ga0105356_10004788_pt1 | contig 13021 bp, 9 predicted proteins | sample GOMGulsemesocosm_3_FD_83502 | JGI IMG/M metagenome (GOLD analysis project Ga0105356, IMG submission 83502) | Methane-oxidizing microbial communities from mesocosms in the Gulf of Mexico - GOM9D Gulf of Mexico | ecosystem: Environmental > Aquatic > Marine > Cold seeps | place: Gulf of Mexico...
AAAATACAGTTGTTATTTATATGACGGATAATGGTCCACAACAAGTAAGGTATATAGCAGGTATGCGCGGTAAAAAAGGAAGTGTCTATGAAGGAGGAGTAAGAGTTCCTTTTTTTATGAGATATCCAAATTTATTTAAGAAAAGTAAAGATATAAATGTGATGACTGCACATATAGATATATTACCAACGCTTGCAGAGTTGTGTAATGCGAAATTACCAAGTGATAGAATTATTGATGGAAAAAGTTTTTTACCCCTCCTGAAAGGAGAAACTACGGATTGGAATGATAGGAGTTTGTTTTTTTATTGGACCAGAAGGTATCCAGAGCTTTATAATAATATGGCAATAAGGAAAGAGAATTACAAACTAGTTGGTCATACAAATTACGATGCCAAAATTGAGAAATTTGAATTGTTTGATGTTTTAAAAGATCCTTTTGAAGAGAATAATATCGTTTTGGAAAAGAAAGAAATTGCTGAGAAGTTAAAAACGGAATTAGATAACAATTATAATGAGCTTATAAATTCAGTTAATCTAATTAGTCCCCCAAGGCCGATTGTTGGTAGCAATCATGAAAATCCAATTATTTTGAATAGAAATGATGCCAGCGGAGAACGTGGTATTTGGGCGCAAGAAGAGATTTATGGGAAATGGAAAGTGCATATTAAAAAAGGAAATTACGATATAAAATTTAAATTTATCAAACCATTGAAATCAAATGGTAGGATGTATTTAGAAGCAAATACAAAAGTATTGCAGACCTTAAATGAAAGAGAAAATACGGATATAATTGAAATGAAAAATGTTCATTTTCCAGAAATGGATTGCGATTTGATTCCGTTTTATGCTATTGGTTCTAAGAATATTTTTCCTTTTTGGATGGAGTTGAAAAAAATAGATTGATTATGAATTTATATAGGATGTAAATTCTATAGTAGACTGAAATAATTTCACAATAAATTTTTGAAGTATAACAATTGGCGTATTGAAAGGAGGTTCCTTTCAATACGCTTTTTTAATGCGACTAGTTGTTGGGAGTTGGTCTTTCCTATGCAGAATTAACGAAAGTTAACAGTACTTAACAGTAGTAACGGGGTTTTTGGCCTTAAATTTTTCATCTTTGCTAAGTGAAAAGTATACAGAATTTAATATAGAAATGTAATCAAGTAATGATCAAAAAAAGGAATAAATTAAACTTAGGAGTTGTTGTTTTGTTAATAGTAGCTGTAGTTCAAATGAGTTTTTCACAAGGTGTTAAAGGAATTGTATTGGATGAAGATAAATTGCCTCTAGAATTTGCTTCTGTAGCTTTGCTAAGACCAAGCGATTCATTATTGGTGAAATACACTTCTACAGGTGCTGACGGTAAATTTGATTTGACAGGAATTAAAGAAGGCCCTTATATGTTCCAAGTTTATTTGATGACTTATCAAGCAGATCAGAGAACGGTGGAAATTAAGGAAGCTAAAATGGATTTGGGTACGATTCGTTTACAAAAGGAGTTAAATAGACTAGATGAGGTCGTTATCAACGCTGTAGTTCCTATAAAAATTAAGCAAGATACTGTTGCATTTAATACCAAAGCCTTTAAGGTGAAACAAGATGACAATGTAGAAGATTTGATAAAAAAGCTTCCAGGGGTTGAAATAGCTACTGATGGAAAAGTGAGTGCACAGGGTGAAGATGTGACAAAAATTTTAGTCGATGGAAAAGAGTTTTTTAGCAACGATATGTCCATTGCGCTTAAAAATTTAACAGCAGATGCAATTAAAAGTGTACAGATTATTGACGAAGAGAGTAATGACGCAAGAACAACCGGAATTAAGGATGGGGAGAAAAAGAAAGTAATTAACTTGGTATTAAAGGAAGATAAAAAAACAGGTTACTTTGGTAAACTAGGAGCTGGTATTGGAACAAATAAAAGATACAGTTCAAATGCAGACATCAATAGGTTTACTGGACATACGCAATTGGCTGTATTCGGTAAATTAAATAACATAAATAATACGGGGGCAACAGTCTTTAGAAGAGATGGAAGTAGGGGAGGAAGTAGTGGGTATTTGACTACTGGAACTGCAGGAGCCAATTACAATTACGAACTTAAAAAGGATTTGAATTTCAATATTGATTATCATTTTGGATCTTCAGATAGGACAGAAGAGGAAGCTTCGAATAGGACACAGTTTACTAACGATAAGTCATTTTCTTCAGAAAAAGAAAGTAAAAGTCAGAACAATTCTAAGAATCATAATTTAAATTTCAGCTTGATTGATCGTTCCAAGAAAGGAAAATATTTAGAGCTTAGAGGAAGTTTAAAAAAGGATAATAGAGAATCTGACGGAGTTAATAGTACTCTTTTCTTTGATGAAGCAGGTGTTGAAGACACGAGTAGTGAAAGAACTACCCGGAGTGAAGACAAAAGAAATAATGGAAGCTTATCCTTTTCATATACAAACAAACTAAATGAAAAAGGAAGAAATTTTAGAGTTCAAAGTGGATTGTCATTTTCTAATAAAAATGACATGAATTTTCAAAATTCATTGAATCGATTTGATATTTCTGATGCGGTAAATGTTAGTGAATCAAATCAGGTAACTGTCCGTAATGAAAAAGACAAAGGTTTGAATTACAACGTTTCTTTGAGGTATATGGAGCCAATTATACAGCATCATTTGATGAGCTTTTCTACGAAAATATCAAATAATAATTCAGATGAAAGTTTACATCAAACCAAGACAATAAATGAAATTGTTCAAAATCCATTTCTGTATCAATTGGATTATAATAGGCGTACATACAACAATCAATTAGGTTATGTATTTAGCAAGGATAAACTTCAAATTTATTTGTCAGGGGCATTGGAGACAGCAAAACAAAAATTAGAAGTGGATAATGCAACTTCTATCGATAAAACATATCAAAATATTACACCTAAAGCAACTGTAAGTTATGAATATAAAAAAGGTAAAAAATTAAGAATTAGATATGATAGAGATATTTTATTACCAAGTTCAAGACAAGTAACTCCACTAATTAATGATTTTAATCCGCTGTATATCTCTGTTGGTAATTCTAACTTAACTCCAGAAACTGAAGATGAATTTAGTGTCATGTTTTATTCTCATGAATTTAAAAGAGCAACGAGTTTCTTTTCATACATTGGTTATACAAAAACGACAAATGCTATTATTTCTAATAGAAGTATAGATGCCAATTACATCCAACATTCTACTTATGAAAATTATGGTTCAAAATCCAGTTTTAGAGGGCATTTGGGGCTTAATGAGAAAATAAGTAAGATTGGCTTGAGGTATAATATACGAGTAGGGACAAATGCAAGTGACTACGCTACACTTATTGATAATGCATATAATGAAACCAAAAGTAAAAGTTGGAATTTTGGTGTGAGTTTGAGTAATGAGAATAAAAACAAATTGGATGTTACCATAGGAACCAATTATGAGATAAACAACACAACCTACTCATTACAGGGAAAAGATAGAGATTATTTTAAGCAGAATTATTATTCGAAATTTGAATTGGATATGACCAACAGCTTAACGTTTAATACTCAGTTTGATTATTCTTTATTTACTGATAATAATTTCGATTCACAAACAGTTCCGATTTGGAATATGGCTGTAGAATATGCTTTTATGGAAGCGAAAAGAGGAAATTTAAAGCTGCAAGTCTTTGATATGTTGAATAAGGATCTGGGAATTGTTAGAACCAGTTCCGAAAATTATTTTGAAGAAACGTTCAAACAGAATTTAGGAACGTATGCCATGTTAAGTTTTACATACAGTTTAAAGCCACCTACAGGAAAAGGTAACAAACGAGAGTCAGGTGGAGGAAGAAGACACAGAAGGCATCATTAAAAATCTGTTGTAACAAATTTTAAACATTTATTTTTTATATAAAAACACCCATTTCAATTATTGAAATGGGTGTTTGACCTTAGTTCTAAAAAAAACATTGATATCCCAGTATTTATCAATTGTCACTCAAGTTTTGAGATAGACTATTAAAGAAAAACGATTTGGGTTTGTTTCCTTTTGGTTTATTATAATTTTAGTAAGAAATTGAATAAAAAAAGAAAATAATTTTAGAGTTTAAGGTTAAATAAGTTCAAATACTTGTTCAAGAGCTACCCACTTTTCTCCATCCTTAGCCCAAGGAAGTCCTTGTTGATAGTTCCACATAAGGTTTTCCCATTCTTGAACTTTAGGATTGTTGGCATCCATTTCAGCTTTTTTCTTTGGGTCAAAAGTTTCATCAACTTCCATTACCATAAACATTCTATTTCCTGTAAGGTAAATGTCTAAGTTTAGAATCCCTGCATCTTTAATGCTTTTCGTTATTTCTGGCCATGCATTTCCAGGAGCATGGTATTCTTTGTATTCTGCAATTAATTTAGAATCGTCTTTTAAATCACACGAGAAGCAAAGTTTATTTGTGTTTTTCATTTTTATTTAGTTTTAGTTATGTATCCATATAAAGCAACAACGGCCAAACAAATCATGGGTAAAATGAATGAAAAATTTACTTCAGGAATAAATCCTAATATTTTTACATCAGCAAACCCTGGACCTCCCCAGTCCAAAATACTTCCTTGCAATACTGGCATAAATGCGCCACCAACGATTGCCATTACCAAACCAGCAGAACCGATTTTGGCTTCGTCTCCCATATCTTTCAATGCAATTCCATAAATTGTAGGGAACATGATAGACATAAATAATGAAATTAATACTAGAGAATACAATCCAGTTGTTCCTGGTAAAATAATTGCTCCAGCACAAAAAATAACACCACCAATACCAAATAACATTAATATTTTAGAAGGATTTATAGTTCTCATTAGTAATGTTCCAATCCATCTTCCCGTTAAGAAAATAATCATGGCAGCAACATTAAACCAAGTCGCAGTTAATTGCTCTGTTTCTGGTAAATTGGCATTGATATTTTCTACATATTGGAAAATATAAGTCCAACACATAATTTGTGCACCAACATAGAATGCCTGAGCACCAACTCCCAAAACATAAGTTCTATTGGCAAATAATTTTTTAAAAGAAGCAGACAAGCTCATTTTATCTTTCTCTGCTGTCTTAGGCATTTTTGTGAAAAATATAATTGCCATAATTACGAGTACAACAATACCTAAGCCGATATATGGCACGCTAATAATATTTAAATCATTTTCTCTTACTGTTGCCTTTGCTGTTTCAGATAAAGTGTCATAAATTAATGTTCCATTGTCATTTTTATCGTCAGAACGTAAGGCTGAAAGTACGAATTGTTGTGCTACAATCATTCCCATTAAAGATCCAATTGGATTAAATGCTTGGGCTAAGTTGAGACGTTGTGTAGCTGTTTCTTTATCACCCAAAGAAAGAATTAAAGGGTTTGATGTGGTTTCTAAAAAAGCCAATCCGCAAGTTATTACCCATAAAGAAATTAAGAAAAAATTAAACTCTTCAAACGCAGCTGCAGGATAAAACATGAATGCTCCTATAGCATATAAACTTAATCCTAAAATAATTCCAGATTTGTAGCTGTATTTTCTAATAAATAATGCAGCAGGTAAAGCCATAAAGAAGTATCCAAAATAAAATGCGAACTGTACTAAAGAAGCCTGTACGTTCGACAATTCTGGCATTACTTTTTTAAATGCAGATACCATTGGGTTGGTTAAATCATTGGCGATACCCCAAAGGGCAAATAAGGAAGTTATTATTATAAAAGGAAATAGTAATTCTTTACGTACTACAGGAATTTTTTTTGTTTTGTTCATGATTCTGGTTTTGTTTTAGTTATATGGTTTTTAACATTGCTAAATAAGTTCATCTATTGGCAACGGATAGCTCTATTTGTAACAAATTGTACAACAAATGTTTATTCGGTTAATAAAGATCTATCCAAATTCACATAGCCTCCATCAACAGCAATAAATTGTCCTGTTGTATGTGTAGCTTTGTCTGAAATTGTAAATAAAACTTGATTTCCAATTTCTTCAGGAGTGGTCATTCTGTTTTCTAAAGGGATTTTTTTTACAATTGATTTTAATTTTTCTTCTCCGTTGTCTAAAGTTTGAATCCAAGCGTCGTATGCAGGTGTCCAACTTTCTGCAATGATAATCGCATTAACTCTAATAGAATCTTTGATCAAATCTACAGCCCATTCTCGCGTCAATCCTAAAACGCCTCCTTTGGAAGCAGCATAACCAGAAGTTCCACCTTGCCCTGTCAAACCTACTTTTGATCCAATATTTAATATATTTCCTTTCGAAGATTTCAAGTAGGGGAGCGCATGTTTTACCACTAAGAAATAACTTACCATATTCAATTTCAATGAATTCATAAATTCTTCATAGGAAGCATCCAACCCTGCCCCATCATTGATACCAACGTTGTTGATCACAACATCTATTCTATTGTATTTCTTTACAATAGCAGCAACTGCATCTTTTATTTCATCAGGGTTGGTTACATCTGTTTTACAAAACAATGCATCAATTCCTTTCTTTTGAATTTCTGCTACATATTCATAACCTCTATCATTTCTATCAATAATGGCAGGAATAGCACCTTCTTCTACCAATTGTTGTAAAATGGTTTCCCCAATACTTCCTTTTAATCCAGCTGCTCCCGTAATGACAACTACTTTGTTTTTTAATCCTAAATCCATTGTATAAATGTTTTTATTGTTTTTATAAATTATAGAATTTTATAGCGTTTCCTCCCATAATGGCAGCTTGTTCAATAGCACTTAAATTGGCTATAAAATCTATTGTTAATTTTTTTACACTATTGTAATTTCCCGCAACCAAACATACTGGCCAATCAGAACCATAGAGTATTCTTTCGGGGCCAAAAGCACTTAATACGAGTTCCATATAAGGTTGTATTTGCTGAGGTGTCCAAGTATTGAAATCGGCTTCTGTAATGATTCCAGAAAGTTTGCAGTGCACGTTTTCTTGTTTGGCAATTTCTTTCATTAATATAGCCCAGCCATCATAAAATCCATCTTTGATATAGGGTTTTGCGATATGATCAATTACAAATTTTTGATTAGGAAATTTTTTCACAAATTCTAAAGTAGCACCTAATTGATGGGGGAAAATAAGAATATCATATACATAGTTGTATTTTTCTAAGTTTGATATTCCATTTAAAAAATTAGGTCTCAATAAAAAATTAGGATCTTCTTCTCCTTGTACTACATGTCTAAAGCCTTTGATTTTATCGAATTGGCTGTATTTATTTAAAACATCGTTTATTTCTTTTCCTCTTAAATCTACCCAACCAACAACTCCTTTGATGAAATCATTTTTATCTGCTAGATCTAATAAAAAGTCGGTTTCCTTTAAGGTTTGATCTGCTTGTACCGCTACACATCCATCGACTTTATTTTCTTCATAAACTTTTTTTAAATCGTCAGGCGTAAAATCTTTACGAATAGCAGACATACTATCGTCTATCCATTCGTGTTTTACAGGTTCGTAATTCCAAAAATGTTGATGAGAATCTATTATCATAGTTGTATTTGGTTTTGTTATAGTTAAAACCACCTTGAAGAAAAATCAAGGTGGTTCATTGTAAGTTATTATTTTACAAAAGCATCTAAAGTTGCTTTCATTCCGTTGTTTACGATTGCTTCTAAATTTGCTGTTACAATATCTAAAAGCCCGTCAAATTGTGTTAAATCTGTTCCCCAGAAATCTGTGTTTTCTAAAGTTGCTTTTGCAACTGCTGCAATATCATTAGTTGCCCATTGTGTAGCAAAGAAGTCCAAAGCAGTTTGGTCGTCCTTTACGCTATAAGTATCTCCGTTTCTATCTCCTTTGTAAAAGGCAATTAAGGAAGCCAATGAGAATAACAATCCTTTTGGTAAAGCATTTTTTCTTTTGATATATTCTAAAATAGAAGGCAACACCCTTGTTTTGAATTTAGAAGTTGAGTTTAAAGAAATACTCATCAATGCATGCTCTAAAAATGGATTTTTAAAACGATCTAAAACATCATTAGAAAATTGATTTAATTCTTCTTCAGAAAGGTCTAATGTTGGACAAATTTCATTGAAAATAGTGTCTTTTAAGAAACCTCCAACGACTTTGTCCTCTAAAGATTCACGAACTTTGTCGATACCGTATAAATAACCTACAGGAACTAATGATGTATGTGCTCCGTTTAAGATTCTTACTTTACGGGTTCTATAAGGTTCCATATTGTCGGTGAAAACAATATTCAACCCACAAATTTCAGATGGAATTTCTTCTTTTATAGATGCTGGGCCTTCAATCACCCATAGATGAAACTGTTCTCCTTCAACAACTAAATTGTCTTTGTAGCCCAATTCAGTAGTAATAGCATCCATTTTATCTCTAGGATATCCTGGAACGATTCTATCAACCAAAGTATTGCAGAAGATATTGTCTTGGTGAATCCAATCTATAAATTCAGCTCCTAAATTCCAGTCGCTTGCATATTGTAGAATGATTTTTTTTAAGTTCTCTCCATTTTTGTCTATCAATTCACAAGGAATTACTATCATTCCTTTGTCAGAAGCACCACCGAAAAATTGAAATCTTTTGTATAACAAAGCTGTCAGTTTTCCTGGGTAACTTGATTGTGGAGCATCGTCTAATTTATCTTCAGGATTATAAGAAATACCTGCTTCTGTAGTGTTAGAAATCACAAAACGCAAGTCTGGATTTTCAGCATTGGCTAGATAACCGCTGTGATTTGTGTATGGGTTGATTCCGCGTTGAATGCAATCAATAATTTCGTGTTCGCTGATGGCTTCTCCGTTTTTTATTCCGTTTAAATACAGCGTATACAAACCATCTTGATCATTTAACATTTTAATTAGTCCTTGATCGATTGGTTGTACAGCAACAACCCCAGCATCAAATCCTGCTTTTTTATTCATTTCATGGATCATCCAGTTGGCGAAAGCTCTTAAGAAATTTCCTTCTCCAAATTGAATAATTCTTTCAGTATAAGTATTTACTGATGCGGTACTTCTATTTAATGAATTCATATTTTTTGTTTTTAGTAATGAGTAAATGGTATGAAGTATCTGCTCATCATTATTTTATTTTTCACTTTGTACTAAGTACTCTTTACTCAATACTACTTTATAGAGAAACTCCTCTTTTCCAAGGAATAAAATCATTGTGTCCATGTAATACTGCTTTTGAAGGAACTTCACCACTAGCAACTTGTATAATGTGTTCGAGAATTTTTTCTCCCATAGATTCGATAGTATCTTCTCCACTAATTACTGTACCCGCATTGATATCAATGATGTCGTTCATTTTTTCGAACAAATGGGTATTACTTGATAGTTTTAAAACTGGAGCAATTGGGTTCCCCGTTGGTGTTCCTAAACCAGTTGTAAATACGATAATATTACATCCAGACCCAGCCAAACCAGTTGTACTTTCTACATCATTTCCTGGTGTGCATAATAAATTCAATCCCGGTTTTGTAATTTGTTCTGTATAATCTAAAACTTCAACTACCGGTGAGGTTCCTCCTTTTTTAGCGGCACCAGCAGATTTCATGGCATCTGTAATTAAACCGTCTTTGATGTTTCCAGGAGAAGGATTGTTTTCAAAACTAGAACCTGAAGCAACCGCAGCGGCTGAATAGGCACGCATAATAGTATAGAATTTTTTAGCATCCTTATCCGTTTCACATCTGTTGATGATATCTTGCTCAACTCCATTTAGTTCTGGGAATTCAGATAGGACAGGTGAACCACCTAAGGCAACTAATAGATCAGAAGCATATCCTAAAGAAGGATTTGCAGAAATCCCCGAAAATCCATCTGAACCTCCACATTCTAGTCCTAAAACAAGTTTGTTTAATGGGGCCGGTTGACGCGTGATTTTATTTGCTTGTGTCAAACCTACAAAGGTATGTTTGACAGCTTCTTCTATTAATTTACGCTCACTTTCGCTTTTTTGTTGTTCTAAAAAGTGTATAGGCTTGTCTAAATCAGGAGCTATGGCATCCAAAGCATTTTGCAACATTTCTATTTGTGCATTTTGACAGCCCAAACTAAAAATTGTAGCGCCTGCAACATTCGGATTTGTGATGTAACCTGCTAATAGCTTACACAACGTTTCAGAATCTTGACGAATACCACCACAGCCACCATCATGTTTTAAAAACTTGATACCATCCACATTTGGAAATGTCCTGTTTTTAGACATTTCTTCTTTTGTAGTGATGATTGGTGTATTGTAAATTTCTTCTGCAGTAGCTCCAGCTTTGTACTGTGCAATCAAAGCATCTGTGTCTACAGCAAAATCTTTTTTAGTTTCGTACCCTAGTTTTTCAGCTAGTGCACCTTCCAACACATCTATATTTCTGTTTTCACAGAAGGTCAATGGAATGACCAACCAATAATTTCCTGTACCGACTTTTCCGTCTTTTCTATGATATCCGTTGAAAGTCCTTCCTTCGAAATTTGAAATATCTGGAGCAGTCCATGTAAAATCTTCATTATTTTCATTGTAAGATTCAGAAGCATGTTTTACATTTTCTATGGTTATAGCACAACCTGAAGGAATTGGTTTCATCGCTTTACCTATCAAAACACCATACATGAATATTTGATCTCCGACAGCAAAGTCATTTAAAGAAAACTTGTGCTTTCCTTTGATATTTTCTTTTAATACAACATCTGTCCCATTGATAGTTGTTAGTGTACCTGCTTTCAGGTTTGTAATAGCTACAATAATATTGTCTTTGGGATCTATTTGAACGTATTGTTTAGACATAATTAAAAGTTTATTTTTTTCTTATTTCAGTAATAATTGCCAATGCATTTTTTACCTCTTGTTCTAATTTTGCATAGTCTTGGTTTGCAATAATGTCTTTAGAAATCAATTGAGATCCCATTCCTACACAAGTAACACCCGCATTGAACCATCCTGTTAAATTTTCTACATTTGGAGCAACCCCACCTGTAGGCATAATACTTGTCCACGGTTGAGGTCCTTTGATTCCTTTTACAAATTTTGGTCCGTATAAATCTCCTGGGAATAATTTTACAACTTCACATCCAAGTTCTTCTGCTCTTGCAATTTCAGTTAAAGAACCACATCCTGGAGACCAAGCTACTTTACGTCTGTTACAAGCGATTGCGATATCTTCTCTTAATACAGGGGTTACAATAAAATTGGCTCCTAAAGCCATATACAAAGAAGCGGCAGCTGCATCGGTTACAGATCCAACACCCATAATCATTCCTGGCAATTCTGCAATTGCATATTTTGTCAATTCACCAAAAACTTCATGAGCAAAATCCCCACGTGCAGTAAATTCCATCAAACGAGCGCCTCCGTCATAACAAGCTTTTAATACTTTTTTACTAAGCTCAATATCTTTGTGAAAAAATAAAGGAATCATTCCCGTTTCTTTCATTGCATTTGCTACTTCTATTCTTGTGAATTGTGCCATTTTACGTTTGTTTTTTATTGTTTAAAAGAGTAATCTTACTCTTTATTTAATTTAGTATTTACCAGTCGTGGTTACTAACAACTAGTTATTTTTATATCCAGTTCAGTATTTTTTTTACGTTGTACTGTTCTGGGTTACTTACATATTCTTTTGCTGCTTCATAGTCACGTTCTCTGATATAAATAAGGTGCTTTATAAACAGTTGTGCCATATCTGATTCGATATCAACAAGTCTTGGTTGTACTTTTCCACTTTCATCTTCAAAATCTTTTAAATACAAAGGAGAAATATCTCCATTTGAATTGGCACTGACAATACAACCTGTTGTTCCTTGATCAAATAATTTTTTGACACCTATGCCTAATAAAGTACAGAGTGTTAGATCAAAAGCAATTGGATTGCAACATCTTAGTTCGTAGCCTATTTCTACAGGTCTAGACTTTATATCCAAGCCTAATTCTTTAAGTTTTACTTGAAGGAGGTAGTTGAAAATATGAGATTTACTCACGTTACCTAATTCGGGATGACCATGGTCGTCATAAGTGAAGTTGATTCCAGAATTTTTAATTTCTTCTTGATCCATAAAGTGAAAAACACCTTCGCTAACCATGGCAACACCATAATTGATGCCTCTAATTTTACTTTTGATAATAGAGGATATTACCATGTTAATGATTTTATCAAAAGTAATTTTTGTTTTGTTGAACATTTCAGGAATGATCATCATTGGGAAGTGACAGGCAGATGCAATTCCAAAAGCCAAATGTCCTGCAGATCTTCCCATTGCAGATACTACAAACCAGTTTTCACTAGTTCTAGCGTCTTCATATACGGTATTTCCAATTCGAACTCCTTCATCTTTGGCTGTATGAAAACCGAAAGTCGGATTTCTATCAGGCAAAGGCAAATCGTTGTCTATTGTTTTAGGAACGTGTATATGCGCAACTTCTAATTTTTGTTCGATAAGATATTTTGTCAGTCTACTGGCAGTAGAAGCGGTGTCATCTCCTCCGATAGTAACTAATAATTTTACATTGTTTTTTTCGAAAAAATCAGCTTTGAAATCACTGTCTTTGGGTTTGAAACGGCTCATAATAAGTGTAGAACCACCCCGACTAAAAATACGATCTGCACGATGAAAATTAAAAATTTTCACAGCAGGTTCATCAGAAAACAACCCTTTGTAGCCATGATGTACACCCAAGACTTCGTATCCATCTTTTAAAAAAGTTTTAGCCAATGTACTTATTACCGTGTTGATTCCAGGAGCAGGACCTCCTCCACAAATGATTGCGATTGATTTTTTCATTTTTATTTTAATTATAGAGACGTTGCATGCAACGTCTCTATTGTTATATTTTGATTTATCTAGCGACTCTACCAGATGCATCACCACCCATTAATTTTTGAACTTCTGCAATAGTTGCTAAATTTGCATCACCTTTGATTGTGTGTTTCAAACAAGAAGCCGCGACAGCAAAATCCAATGCATTTTGGTCATCTTCAGGATATTCTAACAATCCGTAGATCAAACCACCCATA
>Ga0105356_10004790_pt1 | contig 13018 bp, 7 predicted proteins | sample GOMGulsemesocosm_3_FD_83502 | JGI IMG/M metagenome (GOLD analysis project Ga0105356, IMG submission 83502) | Methane-oxidizing microbial communities from mesocosms in the Gulf of Mexico - GOM9D Gulf of Mexico | ecosystem: Environmental > Aquatic > Marine > Cold seeps | place: Gulf of Mexico...
ATTTGTCGTTACCTGATTGGCGATTAATTGTCCTCAATAGATAAACTGGCGCGGCCCCTTGATCCGCCAATAACAGACCAATAAGTCGGCCCGTCAAGGTGCTGCTGCGCTCAATAATTTTAATATTGCGGTAGGATGATTTACTCATGCTTATTGTTAACAACATACGTCAGCTTTTTCTACAGACAGACACAGAAAGTGTGTGACGGACTCAAACGCACCAACCGCTACGTCAGAATCCCCGCCGCTCGCTGCAGTGACCAGAACATGCCGATAGCGCCTATACCGTAGGCTGGCACATAAGACCATTGGCTGAGGTCCCGGGCCACCAAGCGTTTTGTCAGCGCCACCAGCAAGAGCGCGCCGAACACAAACAACAGCTGCCCCAGCTCAACCCCCAGATTAAACAGCAGTAACGCCAGCGGAATATCGCCCTGGGGCAAGCCCACCTCGGCCAGTGCCCCGGCGAAGCCGAGGCCATGTAATAGCCCAAACAAAAACGCCAACAGCCATGGTTTACGGGTGGCCAGAGCGTGAAAACCCCGGCGCAATGCTGAGTAATTTATAGAAAATTCGGCTGCCAAGCGTCCGCGCCGATAATCCTGTACGCATTAGTGGTGCTTTTTTTCTAGACTTACGGGTAATGCGGGGTTTTGATAGACTAACGTCTGGACTCGGGATAACCCCCAAACTCCTGATAACATCTAGGCTCCAGCATAATAATTAAAACAAGAGGCGGTCGCTGAGTGGATCTAGCAGGGTTTTTATACGGTTTCGGGGCGTTGCAGGGCGTTATTCTCGCCTGCATCCTGCTGGCGATACGCAGCGACCACCGCGTTGCCAATGCCATCATGGCGATATTGGTGATGACGATTGCGCTGGGTGTATTGCAAGAAATGTTGGTGTACATGGGCGTTTTGTTTGAAGTACCTAGCATGGCACTGACGATTTACCCGGTGCGTTATACGTGGGGGCCACTGCTCTATTTGTATGCATTTAGCCTCACCGGTAGCCAGCTACGTATTCGCCAGTGGCTGCATTTTTTGCCTGCGGTGCTGGTGTTTCTGATCATAAGCGTGCCAATTTTGCAATTGACCAGCCTGCAGCAGCAAGATCTGCTCAGGTATATTACTTCGTTGCGAAATGACTCTGCGCCGGAGGCCTTGATCTGGAGTTTGGTGCCTAGGTATTTGCGGCTGATGAACGAATTCCAGGTAACTAGCCTAGTGTTTATCCTGCAGTTTTCAGGCTATTGCCTGCTATTGCTCGGGCAACTCAAGAGGCACAATCGGCGTTTGCAACAGCACTTTTCATCTATTGAGCATATGAACCTGCGCTGGCTAAGAGTGCTTACCATCGCTTGCCTGGTATTTCTGGCTTTGTTTTTAGTGCTTAATCGGCTGCCGATACTGCTGTTTGAGCAGTTTGATCGTTTTACGGTGCAGGCCAACCTTCATACGTTTTTCCTCATTGTTCTTATCTATGTCATCGGCATTGCCGCCTTGTTTCAGGCCAACCTTGTTAGCGGTGTTGTGCAAGCCAGCGGCAGTGAGCCTGATGACAGTGAACCTCCGGCTCCCGACGCTGGCACTGCTGAGCCCTCTAATCCTCAAGGTTCCAATGCTGAAGGTGTCAATCTTGAGCCAGCGGCTTCAGCGCCAGTTGCAAGCACAGAAGCTGTCACCGGGTCAGGCTCGCAGGCCGAGGGAGAAGCTGGGTGCAATACAGCGGCTCTAGGCAAATACGAGCGCTATGCCCTCAGCATGGAAGCGGCCCAACATTATCAGATCGCATTGATGGAAATCATGCAAGAAAAGCAGCTCTATCTGGATGGCGAGCTTACCCTGATTGGTCTAGCTGAAGCGGCTGGGCTAACGACCCACCAGGTATCACAGGTGATTAACGGGCAAATGAACCAGAACTTTTTCAGCTTTGTGAATAACTACCGCATTCAATTGGCCAAACGAATGCTGTTGGACCCCAAGACATCGGCTATGCCCATTGTTGAGCTGGCTATTGAGGTGGGTTTCCAATCCAAATCCGCTTTCTATGATTCGTTTAAACGGGTTACCAACATGACGCCAACACAGTTCAAGAAAACTGGGCAGGCTAGCTCCGAGTAGCTTTATGCATGAGTGAGGGTGTTGAAAGCCTTTCTTCAACACCCTCACAGGCAGCTCAATCCCACCGTGTTATCCATTAAGCTCTCTCGTAACTCCCTCGTTGTAACTACTCTTTGCTCTTGCCATTCTCTTCTGTCGTCATTTTTGGTGCAATGGTCTCACTTCTTTTCGTAAGCCTGCTTGGATTGCGAGCTCGCCTGAAGGCCTGAGTTGCAGCTCCATTTTTCAGAGGCCCCTAAATCATCAAGCGGATTGTCGACACTGTTCGGCGCAGCCCATGTGACCACCAATGGTGAATTGTAAAATTTCATGTCCGCTTCTATCGGTGCGGACACCAGAGCGTTTATGGGCCAGTCACACTGGTACAAATCTAATTTATCCAGATAGGCCGGATCGGATACCTCACCTGCAAGAATCGATTAAATTACGTACACGGTATTACTATCCGTAATAAAAATAGATAGGAGTAAAGGCCATGCTGATAAATAAAAAACAAGAAATCACTCAGCGTAATAGATTAAGCAAATACAACGTTTCTTTCCCGAAAGTCGCAGTACTCAGTCTTTGCCTGAGCGCATGTAATGCTTTCGCCCAAGTCGGCTACAAGGACGGGTTCAGCCAATCCATTTTCTTAGGGCACAGCTTTTTCAAGCCCGCCACCAATGATATTGCTGTACTGGCACCTTATACCGAGCATAATCGCCACACCCAATACGGCCAATTCGCTGGCGGAACCAACGGTGATGTAGGCTCTCTCTGGCGAAACACCGGCGATAATGAGTTAAGTAAAGCTGAAATCAAAAAAGGCGGCGTCGAACTTGTAGCGGTGACATGGCATAGCGACACACTTGACAACGAAATAGCAGACTATGTCGATTGGATTGACTTAACACTGCAATACAACGCCAGTACCTTCGAGACGTTTGCTATCCAGAGTGTCTGGGGAAGCGCTTCCGTCTCGACGACCTATGCGGACATTCGAGACACACAAGATGTTATAAATCTGGAGATCAACGCAATAGTGGAGGAATTGCGCGTTTTGTATCCGGATTTGACCATCCTGAATATGCCAGTTGGTGAAGCCATGCCTCGACTGTGGGCATTATACGAACAAGGTCAATTAGGCCCAGAAATTTGGGGTGTACAAATAATCGGTAATCGCGCAAATTCTTTACAAACGGATACTATCGGTCACCCCGGCGATATCATGGAAGATGTGCAGGGCTTGATCTGGCATCAAACCTTATACCCTGAAACCGATGTTAGAACGCTAACGAATATACCGACCTATCAAAATACCTGGACCTACGACATCCGCCAGTTGGCTTATGAAATTTGGCAGGATGAGTCTAACGCACATCGGTATAACGACGCACCAATAGATCCTGCACCTCCGTACTTCTATACAAGCCCGCTGGTTGAAATCGGCGCGACTGTCGATGTGGCCTATAGTGGAGCCACTCTGTCGGACAACGCAGGCGACTCCAATGGTGACCCGTTAACCTTTGCCAAGGTTTCGGGGCCGAGCTGGTTGAGTGTTGCCATGGATGGGACGCTTTTCGGTGCACCTGCATGGGATAATACTGGTTTGAATACTTTCACCGTCAGTGTTTCAGACGGGATCTATACTGCCGTTGAAGAGACACTCGAAATTACGGTTGTGGAACAGAGTAGCAACAACGCGCCAGTCTTTACTGCGCCTCCCTTTAATGTGTCGGATGGTACTGCCGATGAGGCGTACAGCGATACCATTGCCGGTTCCGCCACGGATGCTGACGGCGATCCGCTGACCTACTCCAAAGTCAGTGGGGCTGGCTGGTTAACCATTGCGTCAGACGGTGCGCTTTCGGGTACGCCCAATGGGGCTTACATCGGAGCCGAAGACGTGACTGTTATGGTGAGTGATGGTAATGGCGGTTCGGATACGGCGATTATGGAAATCGTGGTTCTAGAGGGAGGAAGCGGTCCAGTCGAGCTGTTAAAAGATGACATGGAGAACTTCAATTCGCTTGGCTGGGACACCGATTGGGGCACCACAACGGCGCAGTCCCATTCATCAAGCACCGCGGCTGTCGGTAGCAGTTGGACAAACGACCTCAAGTCACCGCGATTGGACACATCGGGTAAGACATCGGTGACGATATCGTTCTGGTATCGCAATGTAGGAGTTGATGCCGATGATAACGTTCGGATAATGCTATGGAACGGAAGCAGCTGGGTGGATCTTGAAGAGCTAGGCGATAACGCGCAGAGTACCTGGCTGCAATTCACCACTACTTTGACGAGTGCGCAAACCCCTGAATATTTCCGTAGCAATTTTAAGTTCAGGATCGAAGCCTCCAGTCTCGACAAGAACGAGTTTTTATTGATCGACGATGTCTTAGTGACGGTCGAGTAGAGAGTAAAAGTAAGGGGGTCGCCTAAACCTGATCTTGTCAAATAGTTATGGCGACTCTCTGTTTTTAACAATTCTATACATGTGGTGATGGGCTACTTTGGTGCACTGCGTGCTGAAATGGTACCGCATGTTTTCACAGTTGAGTTAAATCGGAAATGCTCGAATATCTCTGTAATTGATTTCATTAAAATCACTTGTTAACGCCAGCTCTTTTTGAAAATACCAGGCTTATTTATTCATCCAAATAGAAATAGGATTAAGTTCGTGAAGTTAAAACAAGCACTTTTTACAATATTTTCCACAGTGGTGATCATCTTTTCATTGGCCCCACATGTCATCGCATCTTCCGGTTCGCCAGCAGAAAAAAAATTCAACCCTTCGTCACTGCTTAAAATGGTTGAATTTAGCGGGCCAGAAGCCAAGGGATTTCACGATTGTTTTTGGATCGGACCAGTCAGCTTTGAGTCTTATAATATGGCCTATCCTGATGAGGGAGCGGTGTATTGGGCGACACGCTTCCAGATGCCGAAAGACTCCTCTCACCTGGAGATTGAAGGCTATTACCCAAACACGCGTTATTTTTCATTCACCACGTATGACAAGGATACCCAGCCCATTGATGCACTGATCGATACTGAGATAGTGCCTGTTACGGGTGCGAATCCCTTTGCCCAAGCGGATAAGAGTGGCGGTAAATACAAACTTAAAGTGATGGCCGCGCAGGCTCCCGTCACTGACCGACCCGCTAACACTCTGTATTTAGGGGAAGTGGCTTCTCGTAACACCGAACTTCCGCTGTTATTACGCCACTATGTGCCCGCTGCCAATAGCGACTTTACCGGTGGTGCGGGTATTCCGCAGGTGAGCCTGGTAATGAACAGCGGTGAGCGGCTAACCGGGAAGGCTATGTGCAAGGCGATTAACAGCCCTGCGCCGGGTTCAACAAATCGTACAGTGCCCAGCGTGGTGATGCCAGAGTCCAGCTATAAAAAGCTAATCAATGATGCGGATGCCCCCGTAGGCTTTCCTGCCAGTAGGGAAGCACAGTGGAACAAGTTTTGGGGTGGTCGCGTGACTGTTTCTAAGTATCTATCCGATCGAGTATATCTGGAGCGAGCCATTGCCGACTCAGCGGCGGGAAAACTACCTAAACAGTCTGGTTTCTATGCCAACCTCCACAACGACTATATTAGCACCTTAGTGAACGAAGCCTTTGGTGATCTGGTGGTGTTGCGCGGTAAGTTGCCTCGGACCCCTGCCCGTGGTTGGGATATAACCTCCACAGACTTCGATATGCGGTATTGGTCTCTATGTACCAATGAAAGTTTGGTTACCACCCGTTATTCGGACTGTGTATACGACAGCAATGTTGTGACAGACGCGGAACGAAATTACACCATTGTGGTATCAAAGGCGAAAAATCGCCCGGCTAACGCCAGACCAGAGTGTGGTATTACCTGGCTGGATTGGGGCGCGCGTGGCGATGGGGCTGGTGACACTAAACAAGGAAAACTTATCCTTCGTAACATGAGCGGTGATGGTTTTAAACATAGTGTGCAAAATATCCGTTCTATTAATTCTGCTAAGAATGATATGGGACCTTATTATCCTGCCACGACCTATTACAGAAAAGCTGATTTTGAAGCGCTGGGGTGCAACATACCTGAATCTAGGCACGCTTCTAATCAGTAATTTATCTTAAAGGGTTCACTAGCCCCAGTAATAAGAAGCGCAAAAAAATCTGTCCAATGTGTCCGGGTAGGCCGGCCCGGATACATCGCCTGCCAAAAGCGAATAAATTACATCTACCGTATGACTTTAATAAAAATAAATTTGGGTGAATAAACAGTTATTTATCGTCCGTTCCTATTGGACGGGACGCATGCTGTAACACAAACACTAATGATCGACCCAACAATAAACATAACCAGGAGAAACCACTCATGAAATTACGAACACTCAATGCGGCTGTGGCCGCAACACTCATTGCCCAGGGATTCATCCCCCAGGCAACAGCAGAACAACTGATGCTCGAGGAAATTATAATAACCGCGCAGAAGCGCACCCAGAGTCTGCAAGACGTGCCGATTTCCGTCACGGCCATGAGCGGTGAGAAAATCAATAACACCGGGATCATTTCGCTGCAGGAATTGACCCAGTATACACCCAATGTCACGATCAACAACGGAGCGGGCACCCCTAACCTGTATATCCGCGGCATCGGCTCCGGGACCAATTCGGGCTTTGAACAATCCGTGGGTATGTACATCGACGGCGTCCATTCCGGGCGCGGCGCCCTGGCGTCGGTGCCGCTGACCATGGACCTGGAGCGGGTGGAGATACTGAAGGGCCCACAGGGCATCCTGTTCGGCAAAAATACCGTCGCCGGTGCCGTCAACATAACCACCGCCAAACCCACGGACGAGTTCGAGGGCAAGGTAGAGGCCCTGATTGGACCGGATCACGGGGAACAGCAATACAACCTGACGCTGTCTGGCCCCTTGACGGACACATTGGCCGGGCGCCTGGCTGTGCGCTACGACGCTATGGACGGCTGGTGGGACAATACCACCCTGGGTACCGTGGGCCCCGACAACGACAACTTGTATGCCCGGGGCAGCCTGAGCTGGGACGCCACGGATACTCTGGAGATCCACGCCAAGTACGAATCCGGTGACTTCAACCGGAACGGCAGCCCGCTCGTCGTTTACCAGTCTGACTTCGTCGGCCAGGAGAACTTCGCGGGCACCGTGCCGATTCCGGTGATATCCGAGCGCGACAAGGGCGCATTAGATGTCGCTACAAAGAACGCCACCCGTACCGACGTTTTTGCCCTGACCCTGAACCAGGAACTGGACTTTGCTACTTTTACCTCCGTCAGCGCCTGGTCCGAGTACGACCAGACCAAGGTCGCGGATTCTGATGCCACTGCCGGCCCGGCCCTCAATCGCACACTGTCGGAAGATTACGAACAGTTCAGCCAGGAATTACGCCTGGTATCCCCCGGTGGTGAGACCATCGACTGGATTGCAGGTGCTTACTACCAGGCTTCTGAGCTCCACATCAGCCGTTCCTACGACGACCCGCTGGATTTTTCCCAGTCCGGCCCGCTGGCGACCAGTGCGCTGGTGCAGACAACGCCCTCCATACCTTCTGTGTTCGACCAGAAATCCGACAGCTGGGCAGTATTCGCCCAGGGCACCTGGAACATGACGAGCACGGTGCGTTTTACTGGGGGTATCCGCTACAACGAGGAGACCAAGGAGCTGGACAAGGCGGTCTCTTTTCCAGGAATGGGTATCCGGACCGGGGGGCCCATAATCTACGCCAGCCCTGCCAATGGCGCACTGGTCGAGGACCTTCGCACGCACAGCTTCACCGGCCTGAGTCGTGACGAGGAGAAGTGGACTTTCTCCCTGAACGGCCAGTGGGATGCCACCGAGGACGCCATGCTCTACGCCAGTGTCAGCACTGGCTTCAAGGGCGGCGGCTACGACGAGGCCTACGGCGGTTCAGGTGAGACTGTGCGTTTAACGGATAATATACTCACAGGTGTACCCAATGGCGAAGTCATACCCGGCAACGATGCCTCGGTTCTGGAGTACGAGGGTGAGGAGGTGACGTCCTACGAGCTGGGCGCCAAGATGAGTCTGGCGGACGGCGCCGCTGAATTGAACCTGGCCCTGTTCCGCATGGAGTACGAGAACCTGCAGACCAGTTCGCTGATAGGGGACTCCTTCCGCGTGGGCAACGCGGGCAGTGCAACCAGCCAAGGGTTGGAACTCGACGGCCGCTGGCAGCTTACCGAGCGCTGGACCTTGGGCGGATCGCTGGCCTACCTGGATGCGACTTACGGTGACTTTACCGGTGCCACCTGCACCGTTGTCCAGGCCACAGACCCCGCCAACAACCCCGGGTGCCTGCGCGACGACGGCAGCAACATCGAGGCGAGCAGCGAAAAAGGTGGCCAGGACCTGAGTGGCAAGGCCATGATATTCTCGCCGGAGTGGAGCGCTAACCTGAATGCCCAGTACATTCTCCCCATCGGCAACAGTATGGAGCTGATCACCTCGGCGGACATCAACTATGTTGACGAGTTCAACTCCGCCCTGGACCTGGACGACAATACCTGGCACGACTCCGCCACCCTGGTGAATGCCCGCATTGCCCTGGCCAGCAACGACGGTGCTTGGACCATCGCCTTGGTCGGCAAGAACCTGACGGACGAGAAGACCCAGATCTGGAGGAATGACGTGCCGTTAACGAATTCCAACAGTTATTTCGCCGTACCCGAGCGCCCCCGCTCTTACGCTATCCAGGGGCGTTATAGTTTCTAGGGGAAGCAGTAAATGGGGGCAGACCACCAACAGCAGCGGCCTGACACGACCGTGTTAGGCCGCCCGCTTGGCCTGCCCTTTTTTGTAAATTTAATAGAGACCACTGATCATGCGTAGTTTGATCACTCTTTTTCCCGCAAAGAAAAAGAGCAGTGCCAAGCAATCCATTTTTTTCTCTCTTTGCCCTCCTCTGTGAGGGCTTTTTTACATCAGAATTATTTATAAAAGGAGTGAATTTTGGCTGCTCAAGTTAAAAGGCTTGCTCGTGAGCCGTTTGTCCATTTCTTGTTTTTTGGCGCATTGATATTCCTGGTCAATGCGCAATGGGGAAAACAGCAAAGTAATAACAACGCCGAGATAGTGGTAAGTGCCACAGAGGTTGCTCGCCTACAAGCCCAATGGCAGTCGCAATACAACAGACCGCCCTCAGCTACTGAGCGCGATGCCATCATTCAGAATTATATTCGCGAAGAGGCACTGTACCGCGAAGCGATGGCGTTGGGGCTAGCTGACGATGATCTAATTGTTAAACGGCGATTAGTGCAGAAGTTTATGTTTTTTTCGGAAGACTTAATGGAGGTTGAAATACCCAGTGATCAAGTGCTTAGGGACTACTACAGCAAACATCAAGATCGTTATCGTATTCCCACAAAGACAACTTTTTCGCATGTTTATTTCAGTAGTGCAAACAAGGATAAGAACGCGAAACAGGCCGCTATCGACTTGATGGCGGCATTACAAATAGATGAAACAAACTGGCGCAGCCAGGGTGACCCTTTTATGTTGCGCCGCGAATATACCGCGCTTGAGGACCAAGAGATAACCAAGCTTTTTGGCGAGCATTTTACCGTGACGCTCAATAGTCTCACCCAAAAAGCTTGGCGAGCACCGGTTCAATCCGCCTTTGGCTGGCACACTGTTAAGGTGCATAAACGTAGTACGCCAGCCTTGCCACTATTGTCTGAGGTTAGGGAAACCGTGATTGCCGACTATAAACGGGGAAAAAAGGCAGAGGTAAGTGATGCATTCTACTCCTCAGTGCAAGATCGCTATTCAATTTCGATCGAAAGTAAAACCATAAATTTGGACAACGCGGTAGTGAGCGCACAATGATGAAACGATGGGTGCTTGCCCTAATGTTGTTTTCTGTTGGATATAATTGCGCCGCAGATGATATTCGCCCGGCTTGGTTGCAGCTAACGGAAGCATCGAGTGGCGGCAGCTTTGATGTGATTTGGAAACAGCCAATTACGCCGGGTAAACGGGGGCGCATAGAGCCTTCTTTCTCAGAAATTTGTACCACCACTGGCAATCCAACGGTAAATCGAACTGATGAATGGCTGACTCAATACTCTCGCTTATCCTGTGGCGACCAACAGGGTGCCGATCAAACGGTAAGCATTACTGGCCTTGAACAGACGGTAATTAATGTGTTTGTTCGCCTGGTTTCGGCGGATGGCTCGGTTAAGTCGTTTATTGTTAAACCCCGCGAACCCGTGTTTGTTTTCAATTGGGCAACGCAGGCTGCAGATGATGCAGATTTACTGACTTACTTTACCTTTGGCGTGATGCACCTGCTGGAAGGTTATGATCATGTGTTATTTGTGATTGCGCTGGTGTTGCTGGTTCGTGTGCCCATTAAGCTCGTGCAGGTGGTCACCTCCTTTACCGTAGCCCATTCGTTAACACTGGCGGCTGCGACCTTGGGCTTGGTATCTATTTCGCAGAATGCGGTGGAAGCCGTCATTGCCTTGAGCATTGTTTTCTTGGCGCTAGAACTGATCAAGGCGCAGCAGGATAAACCCAGCTTACTGGTTAAATATCCCTGGACCATGACGTTTGTTCTGGGCTTATTGCATGGCTTTGGTTTTGCCGGTGCGCTTACCGAAATTGGCCTGCCGCAGGAGACCATCGCACTTGCGCTACTGCTGTTCAATCTGGGTGTGGAGGTTGGCCAACTGATTATTGTGGCGATGGTGCTGGCTGGATTATTTTTCAGCCGCACTATCGCCCAGTCCCTGGTTGTGAAGTTGCGATCGCTACCTGCGTATCTGATTGGTTCCATCGCCAGCTTTTGGCTGATACAGCGGTTATTAATACTGTTTTAAGGTCGGCAGCGGGCACGTGTGGTTTGCTCTGAATGTTGCTGGTGCACTGGCCATTGAGAGGCGGACTCGAACTAAGGATACATATTATGAGAGGAAACAAGATGACTAAGGCGATGAATACAATTTGCAAGATGTCAGCGGCGGCGGTGGTAATATCCAGTCTGGCGGCGTGTTCCGAAAACAGCGAGCCTTCGGCCGTAAAAATGTCGGTAGCAGAAACAGCGGCGATGACCACTGGCAAGGCCAATGCCGAGGGTCCGATTGGCGCCCCCCCCAATCCAGATCGCAATGCCTATTTTGGCGATCTTCATGTGCACACCACTTATTCCTTTGATGCCTTTGCTTTTGGCACGCTGGCAACCCCGCATGACGCTTATCGCTATGCGACCGGCGAGGCGATTAAGCACCCTGGCGGGTTTGATGTGCAGCTTGACCGTGCCTTGGATTTCTATGCCGTGACCGACCATGCCATTTTTTTAGGGGTGGCGCGGGACGGGGCGGATACCTCAACCGAGCTTTCCAAAATCGGGGTTATGCAAGCCATCCATAATCTGAACGCACCGGACAATATGGGGCGGGACAGTATTCAACAGCGGCAAAAGGCTTTCCGGCCCTTTGTTGCGGCGCTAAACAAAGGTTTCGCCAGCGGTGAGATTGACAAGAAATTGATTCAAGGGTCTATGCGCTCGGCCTGGGCCGACACCATCAAGGCCGCTGATGATTTCTATGAGCCGGGTGTGTTCACAACATTTGCCGCTTATGAATATACGATTTTTGGGCATAATATCGGCAGTCTGCACCGAAATGTCATTTTTAGGGGCACCGACAATCTACCAAACCTGCCGTTCTCCCGCCTGAATTCAGAGAATCCTGAGGATCTCTGGTCCTGGATGGACGCTCAGCGGCAACAGGGTGTTGAGGTCCTCGCTATCCCCCATAACTCCAACGGGTCTGGCGGGCAGATGTTCGAACTGATGAATTGGGCCGGCGAGCCAATGGATGCCGCCTACACTGAACAACGCCTTCGTAATGAACCCCTAGTCGAGATCACCCAAGTCAAGGGCACGTCCGAAACACACCCTGCGCTCAGCATGAATGATGAGTGGGCTGGCTTTGAGATTTCCGAATATTCAGGCGGGGGGTTTTTTGGCGTATCCAAACAAAAGGGCGGTTATGTGCGTGACGCCCTGAAAAATGGTCTTGCGCTTGAGGTTGATGGTATTGGTAACCCGTTCAAATACGGCTTCATCGGCTCGTCAGATACCCACACGGGCGCCGGGTCGATAGACGAGACAAGGTATTTTTCCAAGGTCGGTGTTCTCGATGCAACGCCAGACCTCAGAGGCTCTATACCCTTTGATGTAGAGAATCCGCCGTTCGAGCTTTCCGAAGCGACAACTTACACTGACCCTGCAGGACGACTCTATTACAAGGGTGCGGAGCCGACCTGGGGAGCATCGGGTCTGGCCGGTGTTTGGGCGGAGGAGAATACGCGCGAGGCCATCTATGACGCTTTCCGCCGTAAGGAAACCTTTGCCACCTCGGGCCCACGCATGCGCGTTCGCTTCTTTGCCGGTGCTGACCTGACGGCCGATATGCTGGAAACGTCCGATGGCATGTCACGGGCTTACACCGCAGGCGCTGCCATGGGGTCGGAGCTGTTGGTTAACACGGAATCGGCCGCCCCCGCCTTTCTTGTGTGGGCCCTGCGGGATGCACACTCGGCGCCCTTGCAACGGGTGCAGATCATCAAGGGCTGGGTGGAGGCCGGCGAGACCAAAGAGCAGGTCATCGACATCGCTTGCTCCGATGGTCTGAGCCCTGACCCGGTGACCCATCGCTGTGCGGACAACGGCGCCAAAGTGGACGCACAGACCTGCGCATTCTCAACAGATGTTGGTGCGCCGGAACTTAAAACCTTGTGGCGCGACCCGCAGTTCGATGCCAAACAGCACGCGTTTTACTATGTCCGCGTGCTTGAAAATCCGACCTGCCGCTGGTCGACCTGGGACGCACTGCGCACCGGTGTTGAACCACGCCCCGACCTTGCCC
>Ga0105356_10004795_pt1 | contig 13015 bp, 12 predicted proteins | sample GOMGulsemesocosm_3_FD_83502 | JGI IMG/M metagenome (GOLD analysis project Ga0105356, IMG submission 83502) | Methane-oxidizing microbial communities from mesocosms in the Gulf of Mexico - GOM9D Gulf of Mexico | ecosystem: Environmental > Aquatic > Marine > Cold seeps | place: Gulf of Mexico...
AACGGAAAAGAAATATACTTTACCCAAGATTTCAGTGCAGATATTAGGGCTTTAGCGGCCGTTAATATTGCTGACAATACCGTTAGTCAAATTACATTTCCGCAACAAGCAGGCACAACAGATTATAGTCCAAGGGTATCTAGTGACGGTGCGAGTTTGATTTTCGTTAGAGGTAAGTTAAAACCTAGTCATCATTCCGCTATTTATCAGATCACTTTATTAGAAAGTGAAGATAGCAAAGAATACGCTGATAATCGTTTACCACTAGCAAAAGCGTTAACAGCTACTGAAGGGCAAGGAAATATATTTGGCCTATCTTGGTTGGAAGAACATTCTATTATTTACGCATTAGATCAAGATATAAATCAGTCCTTGAGGCTTTTTTCATTAGCCGATGACAGTGATTTATTATTAGCACAAGGATCATATCATCGAATAGATTATCATCAAAAAAGTAAAACTTTGGTCTTTGCCAATAGTCAACAAGTGAGCAATATTGTTGCTTTGGCGTTAAATCAGCAAAAAGAAAAATCACCTATAAAGCTAATTTCATCGACACGCAAAGATCACCAACCGAGGGTATCACCTAATGGTGAGAATATAGCGTTTGTCGCTGATCGTAGCGGTACAGATCAACTCTGGATAGCCGATATTAATGGTAAAGAGCAACGACAGCTCTCGCATATCCCTAAGGCCGCGATAATTGATGTTTCATGGTCTCCTGATGGAAAAAATCTCTTATTGATTGTGCAAACTAACTTACTGGTTAAGCCTTATATATTTAATTTAGACAGCTCAAAATTAACGGCCATTGATACTGGTAAGTTTTCAATATCAGATGCGCGCTGGAGTACGCATACACAGTGGTTAATTGCCAGTTGTCAGGTTGATAATAGCTGGCAAATTTGTCGAATTTCGAGTTTGGGTGGTAAGCCTGTTATATTGACGACAGCTTCTGGTATTTCGCCTTATTCTCCAACACACAGTGATTTTATTTATTTTACTCGTCATGGGGAAGGGCTGTGGCGTATGCCGCTTCTTGGCGGTAAAGCTGATTTAGTGTGGCAAGACTTTCCTGAACATAGTTGGAAGAATTGGGTGTTATATGAGAATCAGTTATATTATTTAGATCACAAGAGCTACGATGAACAAACCGCCTTAGTTAAGCGGGATTTGATTTCAGGTGAAAACCAAGTGATTTTTCAAGGCATTATCAAATGGAACAAAACCAGTTTTGATATTAGTCCGAATGGCGCCTATTTGTACCTATCAACTCAAGCCCCTGCAAGTGATGATATTTACAGCCAAAAAATACACTAAGCTATCTTGTTTGTGCTTCGATTTTTCGTTTACAATTGGCCACTGTTTTTATTAGAAGTTCTTATTAAAAGTTTAACTAGAAAAATAAATTATGATCAATTCAGCAATATTAGCAATTTTAAATGATATAAATTCAAAAGAAGTCTATTTTGGCCCCCAAGGTTTTAAAATAATGACTGAACAGGATGAACTTAATTTAAGTCAACTTGGCTATAGTTGTGATGAGGACGGTAGCGATTTAACGGGAACAGACCAAGGAGGTTGGCATAATAACTGGTTAGTAATTGCCATGGATCTTGAAATGGGTGATCCCTATTTTATCGATACTAGCAAAAGTGACTACCCTGTTTATACTGCAATACATGGTGAAAATATTTGGCATGTTGAAGAAGTAACCCCTTCATTAAAAGGTTTTATTACGAGTTTAAATTATTTGCAGCAAACTAGCTGTCAAACCGAGTCTTTATTCGTTGCTGATGAAACTACTATTACCAATACAACTCAACTTTCAGCGTTGCAACAAAAGTTAATCGAACTTTCTGCCGCAGAGGTTTTTTGGTCGGTATTTTTTAGTAATTATTTAGACTGGCTTGAAGAAGACGATTATTAGTGGATGTCTAATTTTCACTATAAATACTCATCGTAAGCTAACTTTTTGTAAATCAGTCGCTGTAATTATCTCTCCATGGTAATGCTGCTTAATATATTTTTTGCTGACATTCTTGATAGCCGAAGTTTTATCCATAAAATGTGAAAGCATTAATTTTTTAACTTAAAATTAAACTCGACAATATTCCCTTCTTTAATCCAGTCATCAGCGGCATTTTCAGGAATTTGATACTTCCATTTGTTTAGCGCTATTTTGGCGGCCCGATCAAAGGTTTTTGCCGGTGTCGCAGTTACTACAGTTATATCCTTAACATTCCCTTGTGCCGTTATTGTATATGCTAATTTCACTTTACCTTCAATATTCTTTTTCGCAGCTGTGTGAGGATATTTGGGTAAAGACTTAAATGTTAATGGTGGTGTTGACTGTCCTAAGGAAAGTGTTGGCATCGATAAAGTAACTGCTAAATTTAAAGGGTAGCTTTTTGGCGTCGCAACCTGTGGCACTATTGCTTTTTCACTGGGTAATTTCTTTATTTGAGGCGGTATTATTTTTTCTATAGGTGCCTCTATTTTTAACGAGGGAGGGCTAGGTAGATTCACGGCCTCATCGCTTTTTGTCGATAATGCCTTTAAATCAACAGGAATGGTTTTTATTGACTTGTTTTGACTTATTTTATCTATTGTTTTTTCTGGTAACAAATGCGTGATCAAGGCAAATATTGCAAAAGAAGCAAATAGTGAAGAAAAGAAAATCGCGGATGACCTTTTTAAGCGAATTGTAGTCACTGGTTGTGCTTTTACTGGTTGTTCAGTTATTGCATTATCAAGCGATATTTCAGGCACATTTATTTGTTGCTTTCGCTTTGAATACAAATTATTGATTTCGTTATCGGTTAATGGCGAAGTCATAACTTGCTCTCCAAGGTTGATCTAATATTTTGCTTGGCATATCTAATTCTACTTTTTATTGTTTCTTGTTTTTCATGGGTCATAATGGCGATTTCATGCAATGAGAAACCTTCCTGCTGCAGAATAAAAGCTTCTCGTTGATAAAAGGGTAATTGGCTAATAATATGATTAAATAACGTTAAACTATCTTTTTTTATGACTTCTTCACTTAATGTCAGCGAAGACAAGTCGTGTTCAGATAAAGCTCGTGTATGCCAGCGATTTAACCGTCGTAATTCATCAATCAACGTATGCCTTGCAATAGTAAAGAGCCAATTCTTTACTGAGGTACCTAGCTTATATTGTTCTGCGTTCTTCATCACTTTCAACCAAGTGTTTTGCAGGCAATCTTCAGCCGTAGCGTGATCTGACTGGCTAAGTAAAAAATGAAACAAATCACGATTATAATGCTCAATCAGCTTGGCAAGTGATTTCTTGTCACCTGATTGAGCGTATTTATCTAATAAAAGCTCGGGTTTAACGTTTGGGTTAAACCACCCCTTCATCATTGATGGTAATTTCAAATTAGCTTTCCATTTTAAAATCAAGTTGTACGCTAAGGTTTTCTTGAATTATTGGTTTTCCATCGGCTAATTTAGCACGATATTTCCATTTTTTTAATGCTTGTTTAGCGGCTTTGTTAAATATTCGCTTAGGTTGAGCGTTTATTACCCTAATATTAAATACGCCACCAATTTCATTAATGTTAAAAAGTAACTTAACCCAACCTTCTTTGCCATCTCTAGCAGCCGTCGGTGGATACTTAGGATTAATACGAACGACTGGACGTGCGTCTGCATCACTGCTTCCTGCAAGAGCATTTATTTTTGTACCAATATTTTTTAACTCCATGGTTATTTTTTCAAAGCCAATACCCTCATCATTTGTTTCTACATCGGGTGGTTGAGTGCTAGGTGGATTTTCCATAGGTTCTGGTAGTTTAGGCATAGAGCGAACTATTTCATTCACTTTTGTATCGGGCGGGGTTTGATTAACTTCAACCAAGGGAATAGGTTTAGGGACAAAAATAGCGGTTTTATCATTTCCAACTAAAAATGCCATAAAACCGAATAATCCAAGGCAAATAGTCGCAGACAGTAAAGACAGTAAACATAGTTTTTTCATGTTATATCCTTCATTAGGTAATCTTTCCTGCAATTGGTTTAGGAAAGTTACTTATGAAACGAAGGGCAAAGCAAAAAGGGGTTAAATTTATTTACTTTTATTTTTTAGTTCGTTTAAATCAATTTAATTCAGGGTTAATAGGAGACAAAAAGGACTAGTTAAGTCGAATAGTTTGGTCGAATAGTTAAGTGATATATCAACCCTACATAATGCCAATATATCGATTTGCTATCGAAAACTCTCATTGATGCTGGATAATACTCTTGAACCCGGACAAAGGGCATCTTGATCAAGCTGATTTAAAGGTGTATCTGTGGTGTTATTTACTTCATGAAAATGGCTGCCAGTAGGGTCTAAGTATAATAAACCAGTTAATATTTCTCCTTGTTTCTTATGCTGTTCTATATCTATAATGGCTTTCATTGCATCTTTGTTATCATAATCTGCGGCTAATTTCTTTATTCGCATTAGCGAACCATCATGTAAACATATGTCTTCGCAAACTCCTTCTGCACAATCGCTCGTTATTTCAGTTTTTACAGGCACATAGTCAACAACAGCGCCCGTTGTTGTATGATCATGCACATAATCATAAGAACGTGTTGATCCCGTATGGTTGTTAAATGTGACGCAGGGAGAAATAATATCAAGGTAAGCAAAACCTTGATGGCTCATTGCTGCTTTAATCAAGGGCACTAACTGCTTTTTATCGCCTGAAAAGCTTCTTGCAACAAAGGTTGCACCGAGCTGAAGTGCCATGACGCACAAGTCTATGTCAGTGAATAAGCTTAAGTCACCTACTTTGTTTTTTACGCCTTTATCTGCTGTAGCAGCTAATTGTCCTTTGGTTAAACCATAAACTCCGTTATTGGCCACCATGTAAACCATGTCGAGTTGACGCCTAACAACATGGGCAAATTGTCCCAAGCCAATAGAGGCACTATCGCCATCTCCTGACATTGCTAAATATAATAAATCTCTATTGGCTAAATTGGCGCCTGTGGTTACTGATGGCATACGGCCATGTACTGAATTAAAACCGTGTGCTTTATTGAGGAAATAATTGGGTGCTTTTGATGAACAGCCGATGCCTGACATTTTGGCGACCTTGTGAGGCTCAATAGATAACTCATGGCAGGCTTGTATAATAGCTGATGTTATAGAATCATGGCCGCAACCTGCACACAAAGTGGATAAAGCGCCTTCATAATCTCGATAAGTTAGACCAAGATCATTAACAGGTAAACGGGGGTGGTGAAAGTTAGATTTTTGATAGCTCATTGTTTAGCTTACCTGTTTTTTCGTTAATTCAGTTGACAATTTATCTAATATATTTTGAACGATAAATCGGCTAGTAATGGGAAGACCATCATAATTGGTTATTGGCGAAAGTCTGGCGGGATCAATGGTTAATTCATTGCTAATCACAGTACGCATTTGTGCATCACGATTTTGCTCTATTACATAGTTATCATCATGCTGGTCAATAAATTGGCCGAGTTGGTGGTTAAACGGGAAAGCTTTAATACGACAGGTATCAGCAGATAAACCATGTTCTTTCAATTGATGTAGTGCTTCTGTAATGGCATGGGCGGTCGTGCCAAAATAAATAAGGCCAATTTTTGCGGCCTTTTTACCTTGATTTATTTGCGGTTCAGGGACTATTTTACAAGCATTGACAAATTTTTTGGTTAAGCGCTGCATGTTATCGACATAATCACCTGACTTTTCTGTATAACCTGCATAAGTATTTCTAGAGGTACCGCGGGTAAAAAAAGCACCTTTTTCTGGGTGGGTTCCAGGTAGAGTACGATAGCAAATACCGTCACCGTCGGTATCTAAATAGCGACCATATTGCTCAATATCATCCAATTGCTGTGCGTTTAGCACTTTACCCAATTGGTATTTATTATCGTCGTTCCAGCTAAATTCTTTAGTTAAGTGATCATTCATACCAAGATCTAAATCACTCATAATGATCACAGGTGTTTGTAATTTATCAGCTAAATCAAAAGATAAAGCACTAAATTCAAAACATTCTGTAGGACTTTCTGGAAACAATAATATTTGTTTGGTATCACCATGAGAAGCGTAAGCGCAACTTAAAATATCCGATTGTTGTGTTCTCGTTGGCATACCTGTAGATGGACCTGCTCTTTGTACATTAATGAGTACCATAGGAATTTCGGCAAAATAAGCTAAGCCTAAAAACTCTGTCATTAAAGAGACTCCGGGCCCACTTGTTGCGGTAAAAGCACGGGCACCATTCCAACCAGCTCCTATGGTCATTCCAATAGCCGCCAATTCATCTTCTGCTTGCACTAACGCATAGTTCTTTTTGCCGCTGGCGGGATCTATGCGCAATCTGTCGCAATAACTGGCAAATTTTTCTACCACTGACGTAGAGGGTGTAATGGGATACCAACCAACGACAGTTGCACCGCCGTATACAGCACCCAAACCACTACCTGTATTACCATCAACCATTATTCTGCTATCAATTAGATCTCTGCGTTCAACCTTTATGGGTAATGGGCAAGTAAAATACTGGTTAGCGTATTGATAACCTAATTCAAGCGCATATATGTTAGGTGTTATAAGTTTTTCTTTACCTTTAAATTGATCGCCAACTAAAGATTTGAGTGCATCAAACTCTATATTCAATAGTGCAGCTAGGGCACCAACGTAAATAACATTTTTAAATAATTGTCTTTGACGGGGATCCTGATATTCCTTACGGCAAATAGTCGAAATAGGTATGCCTAAATAATGTATGTCTTGACGAATATATTGTGCAGAGAGTTCCTTGCTTGAATCATATACAAAATAACCACTCGCTTTAACACTCTGCACATCTTCGGTTAAGCTTTGTGCATTCATCGCGACGACTATCTCTGATTTACCGCCACGCCTAGCAAGATAATTTTTTTCACTGACCCTAACTTCAAACCAAGTAGGCATCCCTTGAATATTGGATGGAAATATATTTTTGGCACTTACAGGTATTCCCATTCTTAAAATTGCTTTGGCAAACATTTGGTTGGCACTCGCCGAACCTGTGCCGTTAGTATTAGCAAAGCGAATGACGAAATTGTTAATCGCATTCGTTAGCGTATCTTTCGTTGGCGTTTCCAATTTAGACATTACTGTTGCTCCTTTATTGTTGCTGCAACATTGGTCAAATCAAGTTTTTTCATATCCCACGCGCCTGTAGGGCAACGTTCTGCACATAGGCCACAATGCAGACAAACATCCTCATCTTTGATCATTAAATGGCCTGTTCTTAATGGCGCCGATACCAATAAATCTTGCTCGGGATTGATTTCTTGCACTTTTAATTGCGGCATGACTTGCTCAGTCAGTGTTTCGTTACTCTGATTGTCAACTTCAACAAAATTGATACAGTCCATGGGACAAATATCGTCACAGGCGGAACATTCAATACAGCTCTCTTCTTTAAATACTGTGTGTACGTCACAATTTAAACACCGGTGAGCTTCTTCTAAGGCGAGCACTTCGTCAAAGCCTAATTCAACTTCTTTCTTAAGTTCTTTTACTGCCTCTTGCCATTCAATGTGGGGTACAGAATTTCGTTGTTCGTGACTAACTTTACTTTGGTAGCTCCATTCATGAATTCCCATTTTTTGACTGATCAAATTAAAGCCACTTTCTGGGCGTTCAAGCTCGGGGCTTTTCCCAAAACAAAAGAGATCAATTGAAATCGCAGCTTGATGGCCGTTAGCGACTGCAGAAATAATATTTTTAGGGCCAAAAGCAGAGTCACCGCCAAAGAAAACATTTTTAAGACTAGATTGTAATGAAGCTTCTTTAAGTACGGGTTGTTGCCATTCGTTAAAATCTAAACCTATATCTCGCTCAATCCAGGGAAAGGCGGTATCTTGTCCTACCGCGATTAGAACAAAATCACACTTTACCAGTAATGTCTCCCCAGTTGGCTTTAAAGAACGCCTCCCTGTTTTATCATATATGGAACTCACTTTTTCAAACAAAACGCCGACAAATTCATTCTCATCGAAAACATATTCAACGGGTGTAAAGTTGGGCATTATTTCAATACCTTCTGCTTGGGCGTCCTCCTTTTCCCAGGGAGATGCTTTCATGTCTTCAAAACTTGACCTTACCAGCACTTTAACATCCGTAGCGCCAAGTCGTTTGGCAGTACGGCAACAGTCCATTGCCGTATTACCGCCCCCTAACACCACAACAGACTTTGGTACTTTGTTAACATGCTCAAAAGTGACATTTGATAACCAGTTAATACCTGTATCACAATGTTTGCCTATTTGCTCATGGCCTGGGATCTTCAACCAGCGTCCAGAAGGCGCACCGCTGCCGATAAAAATAGCATCAAAATTGGCCTGCAATAAGTTTTGCAAACTTGAAATTTCGTTGTTGAAATGGCATTCAAGCCCCATATTAATAATATAGTTTAGTTCTTCTTCCAATACAGATTCAGGTAGACGAAAGGCCGGAATTTGACTACGCATCATTCCACCAGCTTTTGCATCACGTTCAAACAAGACCACTTGGTAGCCCAAAGGTAATAAATCTCTGGCAACGGTTAATGACGCAGGTCCTGCGCCTATAAGTGCAATGCGTTTATGATTTATCTTTAAGGGGGCTTTTGGCAACATTGCTGAAATATCTTGTTTGTAATCTGCAGCAACACGTTTTAAGCGGCAAATGGCGACAGGTTTTTCTTCCACACGTCCTCTGCGACAGGCAGGTTCGCAGGGTCTATCGCAAACACGACCTAAAATTCCGGGGAAAACATTAGACTCCCAATTGATCATATAGGCATCGTTATACCGTTTTTCGGCTATTAATCGAATGTATTCAGGGACGGGAGTATGTGCTGGGCAGGCATGCTGACAATCTACAACTTTTAAGAAATGTTGATAGTCAGAAGTATCGGTTTTTTTCAACTTAGTATCCTTTTTTACTAATTCAAAACCTTTGCTTAAATAATCTACACCAAGTTTGTTGCTTATATCAACCTCTAAAGTGCCATCAAAGTAATAAATTGAATCTTATTTGCACCAGTAAATTACAAAGGCAATATTTAGTTGCACATTTCTGGTGCATAAATTATGTTGGTGATTTCATTTTTTAGTTAATCATATGAAATTAAAGGATATATCCTATTGGCATAGCTATTGAATAGTTATAAACAAATTATAAATAGGGCGAAATAATGAAAATAGTTAACGCAATTATTAAACCATTCAAATTAGATGATGTTCGAGAAGCTATCTCTGATATTGGTGTAGAAGGACTAACAGTCAGCGAAGTCAAAGGTTTTGGCCGTCAAAAAGGTCATACTGAATTATATCGAGGTGCAGAATATCAAGTTGATTTTCTTCCTAAAGTGAAATTAGAAATCGCAGTAAATGCAGATGTTGTCGACAGATTAGTTGAAGCAATTACCAAAGCGGCTTATACCGGTAAAATTGGTGACGGTAAAATCTTCGTTTATGACTTACAACAAGTCGTACGTATTCGTACTGGCGAACTTGATCAGCAAGCAATTTAGGAGAGTAAAAATGGAAGAGTTAGCAAAGGTTACCACTACGGTAACAGAATTACGTTTTGCCTTAGATACATTTTATTTTTTGATCTCAGGTGCATTGGTTATGTGGATGGCAGCTGGATTTGCCATGTTAGAAGCGGGTTTAGTTCGCTCAAAAAATACCACTGAAATATTAACTAAAAATATCTGTTTGTATGCTATCGCTTGTGTGATGTTCTTATTAGTTGGCTACAACATTATGTATGTCGATAATGCGGAAGGTGGAATTATTCCTTCTATCGCAGGTTTGATTGGTACTCAAGCTGCGGATGCAGACCATTCATTGGAATCTGATTTCTTCTTCCAAGTTGTTTTTGTCGCAACAGCAATGTCAATTGTTTCAGGTGCGGTTGCAGAGCGCATGAAACTATGGGCTTTCTTAGCGTTTAGTGTGGTATTAACAGGATTTATTTATCCACTTGAAGGTTACTGGACATGGGGTGGTGGTTTCTTATCTGCAGCAGGTTTTAGTGATTATGCTGGCTCTGGTATTGTGCATATGGCTGGTGCTGCAGCGGCTTTGTCGGGAGTTTTATTGTTAGGTGCTCGTAAGGGGAAGTTTGGCAAAAATGGTGAGATTTACCCTATTCCAGGTTCAAACATGCCACTTGCTACTTTAGGTACGTTTATTTTATGGATGGGTTGGTTCGGTTTTAACGGTGGCTCACAGTTAATGGTTTCAGATGCTGAAAATGCGACGGCAGTAGGTAAAGTCTTCCTAAATACCAATGCAGCAGCAGCAGCTGGTGCGGTAGCAGCTTTATTAATTAACAAAGTTATTTGGGGTAAAGCAGATTTAACCATGATATTAAATGGTGCATTAGCTGGTTTGGTTGCTATAACCGCTGATCCTTTATCTCCTACGCCAATTTTTGCAAGTTTAATCGGTGTGTTAGCTGGTGGTCTAGTTGTACTATCTATTGTTTCTTTAGATAAAATTAAAATCGATGATCCTGTTGGCGCAATTTCAGTTCACGGTGTTGTAGGTTTCTTTGGTGTTATGGTTGTACCTTTTAGCAATGGCGATGCAAGCTTTGGCACTCAGTTATACGGTAGTGCTGTTATCTTTGGTTGGGTGTTTGTCGCAAGCTTTGTAGTTTGGACAATCTTGAAAAAAACCATGGGTATTCGAGTAAGTGAAGAAGAAGAATATAACGGTGTGGATAAATCGGACTGTGGCATTGAAGCTTACCCTGAGTTTGTTTCAATTAAGAGTTAAGCTTTAGTTATACAATTTAGTCATAATTTTAGCCTAGTTCTTTATCTTAGTTCTTAAGTTTAATTAAAGCAGCGTACGCGCTGCTTTTTTTCGTTCAGAATGAGTTGTATTTTGTGAAGTCATGAAAGACAAAAAGCAACAATGTCTAAAATTTTCTTATTTGAACTAACCTTGTCTGAACATAGAGCCAAGTATTTAGTCTCGTCATTTCGGTAGCCTTCGAAGCCGAAATCCATAAATTTTATAACTAGCCTTCCAATAAAAACACCTCAAGAACGACTGCATTTCCGACTAAACGCTTAACTCAAATAGGGCTTAGTTACGATAATGCTGTTTTTTATTAAAGATTTACTGTCAAATAGCTAAAAGCGTGTAGAATTAACAGTATTAGATGATAAAAGACCCTAGTGGCATTTTCTAAGGCAGAGAATTAATGGCGAGAGAACAATTTGGTATTTGTGCTGAACCTAGCTTACATGGTTATTATTTATTATTTAATGCACTTGATGACAAAAATGATTATCTGCGACAGGCTCTGTCTCAATTACCTGCACTTTTTGAGAAATATTCGGAACGATTTTCTGAAGCTAATTTGACCGGTGTGATTGCCATTGGTGCCAATTATTGGGACGAATTTTATAGTTTATCAAGACCTAAAGAGTTAATGGCCTTTCCGGCTATGGAATGTGATGACAGAGTTGCGCCTGCAGACAGTTACGATTTATATATTGAAATTCGTGGTGACCGTGCTGATGTTAATCATATCGTTAGCACAAAGGTGTGTCAGTTTCTTGGTGATAGTGTTGAATTGGTTGAACAAATAAGAGCTTTCCGCTTTCTTGATGGTCGTGATTTGACTGGGTTTGTTGATGGTACTGAAAATCCAAGGGGTGTGCACCGAAGGGAAGTAGCTTTGGTGTCAAAGGAAGTTGATAGTGACTTTGATGGTGGTAGTTATTTGCACGTTCAACGTTATCGCCATAACTTATCTTTGTGGAATACTTTAGAGCAAAAAACACAGGAAGATGTTTTTGGTCGAACTAAGGTTGATAATGTTGAATACGAAAGTAAAGACAAACCTTTAACAGCCCATGTTAAACGTGCAAACCTAAAAGATGATCAAGGCAATAGTCTTGAAATACTAAGGCAAAGCATGCCTTATGGCGATATGAAAATGCAAGGGCTGTTTTTCGTCTCTTATTGCCGCTCAGCATCACCATTTGAACAAATTCTAAAAAGTATGATCTTTGGCGATGAATCAGGAAACTTTGATCATATGCTTAAGTACACCCAAGCAGAAACAGGCGCATCGTTTTTCGCGCCTAGCTTAAACTTTTTAGAAAGTTTGGCGCAGTAAACGCTATAGGTCGAAGCTTGCTTTGTTATTATGCTTCACCTATCTATAGCTAAACTAAAACTAGTAGAAATTATATTAAGTCAAATTTTTAGAAAAAAGTACTTCAAGCTTTTCAATAGTATTTTGAATTTGTGAGACGTCTGTTGGCGCGATAAATATAGTGTCGTCGCCAGCAATTGTCCCTAATACACCATCGCTTTTACTTAAGCTATCTAATAAACGTGCGATTAATTGAGCTGCCCCTGGACTGGTGCGAATAATAATCATGACATCGTTGTGTTCAATATCTATGACTAATTGCCTTAAAGGGCTTTTAGCCGTTGGTACTCCCAATTCTGCTGGCAAGCAATAAACCATTTCTTGGCGGGCATTGCGGGTACGAACAGCACCAAATTTACTTAACATTCGTGATATTTTTGACTGACTAATATTATCAAAGCCTTGCTCTTTTAGTGCGTCAACTATTTCACCCTGAGATCCAAATTGCTCTTGGTTTAATAAATCTTTAAAGGCTTGAACGAGTGCTTCTTGTTTTTGGTTGCCTGACATAAAATACCGCTTTATTAATTAAGTTATTGTATTGACTAATATCAACTTGTTTTATTTTATCAGCAATTACTTGCATATAGAGTGCTATAATACCTTAGTCTTATTTACAAAATCTACTATACAGTGTGTTATAGCTTAATATTAATTGTTTTTTAGTTGCTAATGCTATATCTTTTGGCAACAAAATTTACGTAATTACTCAAATTTACTTTTAAACTCGGAGACATCACATGAAAGTTGCTGTTTTAGGCGCAGCTGGCGGTATTGGCCAAGCATTATCTTTATTATTAAAAAATAA